>UMIH01034911.1_pt1 | contig 33152 bp, 29 predicted proteins | sample 1965771 | NCBI WGS metagenome assembly UMIH01 (sample SAMEA4836120, study PRJEB28245) | human gut metagenome | biome: gut microbiome; material: fecal sample | place: Denmark | collected 2008
TTCATATATTTAAAGCATAATCTATTTTTAAGATAATACTCATTTTAATTACGATATTTTCACATTAACAGAATATTAATTAATATAAATCCAAATTAAATAAAAATAAATATCTTAAAAGTGACAATAAAAAAAGAAAAAGAAGAGATTAATAAAATCTCTTAAATTAAGATATTATTATTGTATTTCCTGTTTGGAAGTCATTCCAGTAAGATGTAATGATATATTTTCCACTCATTAATCTCATAGTTAATGAAGCAACACCATTATCATCAGTGATTTTATTATAAAACACACCATTTATGTTAAATGTAACATTTTGATTAGCTAATGGTTTACCTTGACCGTCTAATGTCTGTGCAGTAAAGTTACTGCCATCTCCATAAGTCATATTAAGGTCACGAGTAACTAAAGTAGGTAAAACAACTATATTGTTACCTACAGCTAATCCTTCATACATTGTTGTAATAATGTATTCTCCAGGCCTTAAATTAATTGCTAAACTTACTACACCATTTGAATCAGTTGTTTTAGTGTAAAATACACCATTGATGTTGAAAGTTACATTTTTACCTACTGCTAAAGATCCGTTTTTATCATAAATAGTTGCTTGGAATTTGGAAGCGTTTAAGTAATATTTAGTTAAGTCACTTTGTACAATTAAAGATTTTACTGTTATGTTAAATCCTTTTTCTTCACCGGTTACAGGATTGTAAGCAGTTAAAATGTACTCACCAGGTCTTAACATAATACCTAAATCAGCTACACCATCTTTATCAGTCTTTTTAGTGTAGAACACACCATGAATATTAAATTTAACAGTAGTATTAGCTAATGCTTTTCCTGTGCTGTCAGTGAACTTAACATAGAATCTAGTATCATTTTGATACATTTTAACTAAATCTTCACTTATAACAGTCGGATTAATAGTTACAGTAACATTCTTGGATATTTTACTGTAGACCTCAGATTCATTATATGATACAGTTGCTGTATATACTTTAGAATCTAAATTAAGTCCTATAGAAGCAGCACCATTATCATCAGTAGTTTTAGCATAAGTTTTACCATTAATAGTAAAATATATACTATCATTAACAATTGGCCTACCTTGATAATCGGTTAATTTAGCAACTAAACGAGTTCCATCATGATAAATCATTACAACATCATCAACATATAAGTTTACATCCATATTTGGAATTACGGTTATGTTTCCTTTTTTAGTCATGGAAACATATTTAGCATCACCAGAGTAAGTTGTAGTGATATTATAATCTCCAACACCCAAACCATGAATATTTACTTTTGCAGTTCCATTAATTATGTTTGCAGTGTATTTTTTACCTTCGATTTCAACAGTAACAGTACCTTCTGCATCTTTAGGTAAATCCACACCAACACTAGAATTTACTCCCTCTTTAAATTCAGGAACAGTGACATCCATATTATAATCAGATATTTTCAATACAGTAAATTTAGTTGTGTTTTGAGCACTATTATAATTGTTATCACCTATATATTTAACAAATACATCATAAGTGCCTGCTTTAAGTCCGCCTATTACTTTAATTGTCTGACCTTCATTAATAGCTACTGTATAGTTCTGATTATCAAGTGTAATAGTTACATTGCCCGTAGCATCACTATCTAAATTAACAATAATAGTTGCATTTTCACCAACTTTAATATCTTCAACATTAATGGCAATTGTAGAATCTATTTTATTAATTTTAAAGCCACCAGAAATATTAGTTCCATTATAGTTATCATTTCCAGCCCATGTAGCACTGAAATTATACAATCCAGCAGGTAGCTTATCAGCAGAAACATTTCCCTTACCGTTAATAACTACTACAGAATAATTTTTATTATTAATTGTTACAATTACATTACCAGTTAAATTAGTATTATTTACACCATTTAAAGTAGCATAAATAGTTAAATTTTCACCATAGTTAACATCTTTAATAAATACATTAAGATTTGGATTAGCTTTAATAACATTTACAGTATGGAAAACTTCAACTGCTTCATATTTATTATTGCCCCGATATCCAATTTTAATATATTGAATACCTGCTTCTAAACCGGTCATATTCCATAATGATACGCCTTCATCGTCAATTTTAACATAATAATAAATTTCACCAACAGACATCAGCACCCAACTAGAATTAGCATCTTTAGGTAATTCAACTTTAACAGTTAAATTTTCACCAAATATTATACTATCCTCAGCAATTACATTCATTTTAGGCTTTTCTTTAGATACAACAGTATTATTCCCATCATACTTAAAAATAGCATCATTACTGTTTTTATTTTCTAAAACGCTTCCATCTTTTCCATCATATAACACATTAGAAGTATCATTTAAATTTTTCCCATTTTCACTGTTATTATATTCCAAGTATTTTCCATCAATTACGTGAAACTCATTATTTACTGTGTCATTAACCATACTGGAAGTTACATTTTCTGCATTAACTGCCGAAATAGATAGTATGAATAAAATCATAGTTGAAATTATTAAAATTTTACTTTTAAGCATTTTCTACCTCCCAAAATAATAAAAAAATATTATTTCTCAATTATACTTATTCCTTTAAAAAATGTAGAAACAAATATCGTAAAAAAAACATGAATAACAAAACATCATAAAAACAATCTTCTTATACAAACAAATGTATATGCATTTAAATATTTATATATTGTTAAAAATAATAGTATTTGGCTTTAAAAAAGTAAAAGAGATATTATAAATTTATTCTAAAAATGATTTGAAAAATTTTTCAAATTCCTCATCATCCATAGGTTCCGGTGTTGTGAAAACTTTATTCTCCATAATATTTGTAGCTAAGGCTTCATATTCACTAGCTTCCTTAGATTCAGGGTATTTTTCTACAACGGTTTTTGCATCTAATTCACTTTCCTGAATTAAATTGCTTCTATTAATAGTTCCAATAATACGAGTTCCTATCTTTGATGCAAATTCGCTGACAATTTCCTTTTCATGGTCAACATTTCTGCAGTTGCAGATTATTCCGCTTAAATTTCCTTTAAGTTTTTTAATTCCTTTAACAATATTATTAGCCGCATATAATGACATGTATTCTCCGGAAGTTACAATTATTACTTCATCAGCATACTTTTCACGTAAAGGCACTGAAAAACCTCCGCAAACAACATCTCCAAGTACATCATAAATGACTACATCCAAATCCTTATCAAAAACACCTAAGTTTTCAAGTCTTTTCATAGCTACTATTACACCGCGTCCGGCACAGCCAACACCAGGTTCAGGACCTCCACTTTCAACACATAAAATATCATTGTATCCTTTTACAATAATATCCTCTTCACTGGGTTTTCTGTTATTTTTAAGTGTATCCACAACTGTCGGGATTCTTCTACCGCACAATGTACGTGTTGTATCAGCTTTCGGGTCACATCCAATAACCAGACAGTTTAAATCATTATTTGCATAAACTGCAGATAAATTAGCTACTGTTGTACTTTTTCCAATTCCGCCTTTTCCATAAATAGCTATCTTTTTAATCATTTAATTTCTCCTTTTATGTATTATTCTTAGACCTGATGAGATAATTGCACATACTGTAATAAATATGCATAACATTAAATTTATAATTATAGGAATTTTAAAGAAGTTAAATAAAACAATTATTCCCGGAAGAGCATAAAACATTAAAGCCACTAAAGTTCCAAACTTTTCATATTCTAAACCTTCAGAGCTTGTTTTGAAAAACTCCATTAATTTCAGGGTTATTATAATCAAAAACCAAAACGGCAGTAAATTTACATAACACAATGCAAAAGAGCTTAACATGATAAATGCAAAATCTGATAAAACATCTACCTTTGCCCCTTTGTTTTTATTATCTATTTTGTATCTTCGAGCCAATTTTCCATCTAAAACATCACTTAAAACAGCAAAAAAGTAAATGACAAATATAATTATCAGATTACCATTTAAATAAAAAACACTGCAGGCAAATAAAATTCCAAAAATTATTCGAGATAAACTTAAACTATCAACCAAATGCCTTTTATTCATAGATATCTACCTTTCAACAAGTTTATAAATAAAATCATTAGCTCTTACTTTTGTCGGAATAGCTACCCCTACATTATTGCCTCTTTCAACTTTTTTGACATTTTTGCCGTCAATCTGCATTGAATCAATTTTATGTCTTATGGAGCCGGTAGTTTTTCCCTGTATTAAAATTTCATCTCCAACAGCCAGATCATCCCATACTTTAAGTTCTGCAACTTTTACCCTGTTAAAATAGTTAACAACCTGACCAATATCTTTTTTAATGAATTTTGACTGATTATTTTCACTTGTTTCATATGGTGTATTAAAGTAAAATCCAGTATCAAATCCACGGTTAAATACACTTTTAAGCTCTTCTATCCATTGAGGATTTATTTTGTACTCCTTAGGATTTTCATAATATTTATCAATAGCCTGTCTATAAACATTAGTTACCATTGCACCATAATCAGGACTTCTTGCTCTTCCCTCTATTTTAAATGAATCAATTCCTGCTTTAATCAGCTCAGGAACATGTTCTATCATCATCATATCCCTTGGTGAAAAAAAGTTAGTTCTATAACTGCCATCATATGATTTTGATATTACAAATGATTCCTCATTAACTTCCGACAGATTTATTACGCAGTCGTTGTTGTCTTCTTCAAAAGTCAGTGTCCAATTTTTACGGCATGGCTGCAAACAGTCTCCACAGTTCGCACTGCGGCCATACAAACCTGAACTTAAAAAACATCTGCCGGATATTGCCATACACATTGCACCATGTATGAACACTTCTGTTTCAATCGGAGATTTTTTAACTGTTTTTTTAATATCTTCCAAACTAAGTTCCCTTGATAAAATAGCTCTTTTAGCACCTAACTTCTTAAGTGTTTTCAGCATGAAGGAATTGGAAGTATTTTCCTGAACACTTATATGTGCTTCAAGTCCGTTATCTACAACATCCTCTATTAATCCTATATCAGATAAAATAATTCCATCAATTTCAGATGCTGCAATTTCTTCTAAATTATTTTTTAAATCTACAGCCCTGTCTTCGTTTAAAATAACATTGCTGCATAAATAAGTTTTGGCTGAATATTGTTTAGCAATTTTAGAAACTTCAGATAAATCATTAAGAGAAAAATTTTTAGCATTTGCCCGCATATTAAAGTCATCAAGACCAAAATAAGTGGCATCTGCTCCGTTTTCTAAAACTGCTCTAAGGGAAATAAAGTTTCCTGCAGGAGATAATAATTCAACCATAATATCTTAAGGTTTATAGTATGTTTCAGCTTCAATATCATCAGGAAGCTCTGTTGGATAACATTCATTTAAACAACCTAAGCATAAATCTTCTTTAGGCATTCCAATAGCTTTTACCAATGATTCCAAACTGATATATCCTAAGGTATCAATATCCAATTGCTGTCTTATCTCTTCAATAGAATAATTAGCTGCAATCAATTCTTTTTTACTGGCCATAGCTACTCCATAAAAACAAGGAGCTACAACTGGAGGACATCCCACTAAAAAGTGTATTTCAGCAGGTTCCGCTTCTTTTACAAAATCAATTAAAGATTTGGAAGTTGTTCCACGAACAATGCTGTCATCAATTAAAACTATTTTTTTACCTTTAATAGCCTCTTTAATTGGATTCAATTTTAGCCTGACAGCCAGTTCACGTTCTTCCTGTGTAGGCATAATAAAAGTTCTTCCAACATATCTGTTTTTAATTAAACCTTCACCATAAGTAATTCCGGAAGCTCTTGAATATCCGATAGCTGCAGGAATTGAAGAATCCGGTACCGGGATAATTACATCAGCATCAATTGGGAATTGTTCATATAACTGTTTTCCAATATTTAGTCTTGTCTGATATACATTAACTTCATCAATTGTACTGTCAGGTCTTGCAAAGTAAACATATTCAAACATACAATGAGCAAGAGAAGTTGTATCAGCCAGTTCCAACATGTAACTTTGAATTTCATTATTTTCAAAATATATAACTTCTCCAGGTTTTACATCCCTTATGAATTTAGCATTAATTACATCAAAAGCAACAGTTTCAGAAGCTATGATAAAATCATCTCCTCTTTTAGCTATTGCTAAAGGTTTCATTCCGGCAGGATCACGAACTCCATATAAATCACCATTAACAAGTATAGTTAATGCATATGATCCAACTAATTTTTTAGAAACTGCTTCAATGGATTCTATAATACTTTTACCATTAGAATAATGCTCTTTTCTTAACATGTAACAAATTACTTCAGAATCAGTACCTGATTTAAACTCATAACCTTCACGAATAAGCTCACGCCTTAACTCATCAGAGTTTACAATATCTCCATTATGAGCCATAGCTATAAATCCATCATCAAAATCAGTTACAAAAGGTTGTGAATTTTCAAGTTTAGATTCACCAGTAGTTGAATATCTTACATGCCCAATAGCCATATTTCCCTGAAGATTATTAATTTCATAATCTTTAAAAACATCAGTCACTAAGCCCATACCGCAGTAATAATTTAATCCTTTATCTGGACTAAAAGTAGCCATTCCTGCAGATTCCTGACCTCTATGCTGAAGAGCATATAAACAATAATAAATCAAAGAAGAAACATCCTTAGAATCATCTACAGAATGTATTCCCACAACACCACATTTATCTTGCATTTCTCCTTGCATTGACAATCTCCCATATATCATATAATTATTAATTATAAACTTTCTTTTTATTAGTATAAAATTATAGTGATTTAATCCCAAAAATTCTCAAAATTATTTGAGATATCATAATCATCTTCAACTTCTGAAGTTTTATTTAAATCTCGTTTCAAGTCTTCTTCATCATTTCCAACAAATATTAAAGCTGTTTTGATAATTTTCAGCCAGTCTATTGCGTCCTGTCTTGATTGGGCACCAATATAACCCTGACCAACAATAATATTCTCCGGTTTAAACTTATTTGTAGCTATTGTAACTTTTTTTGCATCTGCAAGGTCTTCTCTAAAAGCTTCCTGCCACAAATCATTCAAATTATAAATTTCAAGGAATTCCTTAGAGTAAATATCCTCATAACGAGACTTGAAAGCGGTAAAATCAGATTTTAAATCATCAATAGTTTCTTGCAATTCCTTATTTTTTAAAGATACATCATCATAATCTTCAATGAGTTTATTGTAATCATCAAGTAAGCTATTGTATTTATGAGTTAATTTTAATAATTTATTTTCTAAAGTATGAACATTAACTAAATTTAAAGAATAAGATAAAGCTGCACGTATAATGGAATTCAGTATTTCATCAGCAGCCAAATTTGAGTCAACAGTTTCATTTTTAATAATGTTATTATAATCGAATAAACCGACATGATTAAAATCAGTTTTTAAATCATTGAAAAGTAAATTGTAATTCTCATCCTGGCCATAACCTCCAATGAGAATAATATCTCCACCGTTAGCTACTTTTTTTGCTATTTCAAAATTATTTGTAGGGATAATTGAAGAAACAATTATATTATAATCCCTTTCAAGCTGAGTATTATCTACAGATTTAGATACAACTTCAGCAATATCCAATCCAGATACAATTATACGTACATCAACTTTTGAAATTACGCTATTTTCATTTTCCATAGCTATAACCTAGTCTTGATATATTTTTTTATGCCAGTTCCAAGCAGATTCAACAATAGTTTCCAAATCATACTGAGGAGTCCAACCTAATTTATCTTTAATTTTTGTTGCATCAGCAATTAAAATATCAGGATCTCCTTCACGGCGTTCGTCTAATTTAACTGCAAATTCTTTTCCAGTTACTTTTTTAACCATGTCAATTACTTCTTTAACAGAAAATCCTTTTCCATTACCTAAATTAAATACATTAGATTCCTTTTCATTGCATAAATATTCATAAGCGTCAATGTGAGCTTTAGCTAAATCATTAACATGAATATAATCACGAACACATGTTCCATCTGGAGTATTATAATCGGTTCCAAAAATAGAAATGGAATCTCTTCTTCCAATAGCTGCATCTAACACTAAAGGAATCAAATGAGTTTCCGGTTCGTGCAGTTCTCCAATTTCACAATCAAAATCACAACCTGCTGCATTGAAATATCTTAAAGCCACATAATTAAAATCTCCTTTTGCAGCTTCACGTTCCAGTGCCTTTTCAGTTATGAATTTGGAATGACCGTATGGATTAATCGGTTTTAATTCCTGGTCTTCTGTAATAGGAACCTTTTCAGGATTTCCATATACAGCAGCAGTAGATGAGAGAATAAACTTATTAACTCCAAATTCCCTCATTATTTGTAAAAGATTAATTGTATTTTTATAATTATTTTTAAAATATTTTTGAGGTAATTCAACAGATTCAGCTACTGATGAAAAGGCTCCGAAGTGCAAAACTCCATCAATATCGTACTTTTCAAAAACTTCCCTTAAATCTTTACTTCCAAAGTCATAGTTTTCAAAATGTCCCCATTTAACAAAGTTTTCATAACCTTTAGAAAGATTATCAACAACAACAGTTTCATAACCTGCCTGATTTAGGGCTTTATTAGTATGAGCACCTATGTAACCTGCTCCACCAGTAACTAGAATCATAAAATCACCTTAAATAAATTTACCTAATTTCAATAAAGCTTTAGGAGATACTTTTACTAAAGCTTTAACAAGTTCAGTAGTTGAAATTTTCTCAAAGTTAACATCCTGGAATGCATGAGCAATATTGTCAAGTTCTTCATCAGATAAAGTTAACATATACTCCTGAACTTTTTTGTATTTGTCAATTTCATGAGATAAATCATCACGGGTTATTTTATCGTATTTTTTAAGGAATTTTTTAGAATGGTCTCCTTCTTTAATAGCTTCAGCAGCTACCTGACCAGCATACATTCCTCCAGTCATACCGCTGATGATTCCTCCACCGGTTAATGGGTTTACCTGACCTGCTGCATCTCCACAAACCAAAATGTTATCATCATACATTTTTTTAGGCATTCCTCCAACAGGATCTCCACCAACATTTAATTCAACAGCCTGAGCATTTTTAGTTGCAGGACATTTAGCTATAAAATCATCCAAATATTCAATAGCTGGTTTTGTTGCTTTATGCTGGAGAATAGCTAAACCTACATTAGCTATGTCATCACCTTTAGGGAAAATCCACACATATCCTCCAGGTGCACATGACCCGAAATAGAATTCAATGACTGCTTCTCTGTCAAATTCAACATTTACCATTTCATATTGAACTCCGGATTCCATTTCTTTAGCTTTCGCACTGCCTTTAAGACCTGCCCATCTTGCAACATGACCTTCAGGACCGTCTGCAGCAATTACTATTTTAGCTTTAATTTCTTCAGTTTTACCCATAGATTCTGTAGAAACAATAAATCCATCTTCAATTTTATCCATTCCAGTAGCTAAAGTTTTGATTCTGATTTCAGCTCCTGCTCTTGCAGCATCCATAGCCATATGTTTATCAAATACTTTTCTTTCAAGAATGTAACCTGCTTCAGGCAATTCAATTTCTTCTTCTGTTAACCAGACATCAGTTCCATCAGGAGAAGTAAGTCTTACACCATCAATTTCTTTAGTAATCCAGCGTGGGCTTGGTTCAATACCAAGTTTTGCAAGACCTTTTTTAGAAACACCTTCAGCACATCTTTTTGGAGCACCGATTTCAGATCTTTTATCAAGTAAAATGACTTTTGCCCCACCAAGAGCTGCATGTTTTGCTGCTGAAGAACCTGCTGGTCCTCCACCTATTACTAATACATCAGTTTCAATCATAGAATAATCTCCTTAATCTTCTTTCTCCAAAGCATTAATAGGACAAGCATCAACGCATGTACTACATTCTCTACACTCACTTTCATCAAATACTAAGCTATACTCCTTAACTTGTATTAAATTTCTCGGACAAACTCCTGCACATTCTCCACAGAATGAACACCAATCTTTTACAATCATAAATTAAAAGTCTCCTTTTTTATAAAAAACTAAAATAGTTTATGTTATGAATACTAAGTTCGTTATAATATTTAAACTCTTTTATACAACTTTTTACCTAACTAAAACAACCGGAACATCAGAAGTTCTTAAAAGCCTTTCACTAACAGAACCTATTTGATTTTGAGATACTTCATTTTCTTCAAAAGAAACAAATCTTTTATCATCTGAACCTAATGCATGGATAACAACCAAATCAGCATGTGCCTGATTAATGATAAATTTCATATCTCTTAAAGCATCAGCAGTTAATAAATGCTCAACAGTATCTATTCCTTCATCATTAGCCTTTTTAGTAACTTTTGCCAGAATTTTATTTCCATTATCTTCTGATTCACCATAGTTACTAAAAGAGAATTCCTCCAGAACATGAATGGCAGCTATTTTAGAATCAAATTTCTTAGCTATTTCAATAGCTACATCAGCAGCCTTATACCCATATTCAGATCCGTCAACAGGAACAGCAATAATATCAAACATTTAATTATTCTCCTTTAAATAGTCAGCATGACATAAGTTAATAAAGTTATCAACAGCTTTATCAACATCTTCACTATCATCTACTATTTTACCGTCTTCCATAAGAAGAGTTCTGTTACTTACTTCCTTAACAAAGTCAGTATTGTGTGAAATCATTATGACAGTGATGTTATATTCTTTAGATATTTTCTTAAGGGAATTAGCTACAATTCTTAAAGTAATCGGGTCTAAATCTCCAAACGGTTCATCTAAAAGTAAGAATTCAGGTTTTGAAATTAAAATTAAAGCAAGCATTACCCTAACTTCCTGACCACCAGATAATTCATATGATTTTCTATATAAAATATCCAAAGGCAAATCAAGCAATTCAAAAATATCTTTTACTGCCTCTTTAGTAGCTGTTTCAGGGAATTTAGGGAATAAATCTTCTAAAATATCAGGCATCAAACCTATTTTAGCTAAAAGGTCTCTTGCTTCACTTTCAGGCAAGTCAATTAAAGCATAAAGTGAGTCCAGCAATTCTTCACCTAATCCTAATTTTTCAGCTTTTTTCCTTGCTTGTTTTACAACATCCTGATTTTTATAACCTAAACGGGTAGCTAACTGGCTTAAAACAGTTGAATAATAACTTAAGGCAAATTCCTGATACATAAAACCTAATTTTCTTCTTACATCCATACGCTGCATACTTGGCATTGAAATATCTACCCAGTCACCATCCAGTTCATAAACAACTTTCCCTTTATCAGGCAATTCCAAATCAGCCAACATTCTAAGCAAAACTGTTTTACCTGCTCCACTAGGGCCAATAAGACTTATAATATTTTCCTTTTTAACATCAAAGTTTATATCCTTAATTTGTAGAACTTCTCCCCCAGAGAATAAATAGAATCTTTTATAGATATCCTCTACTTTAATAACAGTTTCATCAGTTGAAATGTTTTCAATATCTTCAGGTTCTTCCATTTCACTTAAAAACTCATCAATAATCTCATCAGGATTGCCGTCTTTTTTAATTTCACCATTTTCAAGCAAAATAACTCTATCAGCCAAATATCTTTGAATTTCAGGTAAATGAGAGACAACAACAACTGTAATATTTAACTCTTTATTGATTTTTTTAACAGCATCAAGAATTTCTTGTTTTGTTTTAGGGCATGCCATTGTAGCTGGTTCATCAAGAAGCAATACTTTTGGCTGTTTTGCAAGTTGTCTAGCTATAATCAATCTTTGTTTTTCACCACCACTTAACACAGCAGCATAATGATCAGCCTTATCAGTTAGAGAAACCATATCCAGTATCTTATCTGCCTCATCACCAAATTCACTTTCAGCTACATTAAAATCAGTACTTTCTTCATCAAAATATTTACGAGCATATAATTTTCTTAAAACATTTTCACGGACTGTTTCAGGCCATATACCAAATGATCTTTGAAGATGAATAGCTGTTTCTTTTTTAAGTTGATTATAATAAAATTGAGAATCACCTGCACGAACAGTTACATCACTAACTGTTATGCTTCCTTCATCAAGTTCTTCAACTCCTCTAAGCAATCTTAAAAGAGTAGTTTTACCAGAACCACTTCTTCCCATTATTCCAAGGATTTCCCCTTCTTTAACTTCAAAACTGATATTTTTAATTCCGATAACTTTATCCTTGTTATCTAATTCATATGTTTTACTAATATTGTCAACTTTAATCATGTTTTATGCCCCAACAATAATATAGATAATTTTATAATTGAAGCTATATATATTTTAATTAAATATATTTTAAAATAAGTGATTAAAATGACTAACAGCAACAAAATTCAAGAATATATTAACACTTTAGAAAATGACAAACTAATGATTGAAACACATTTTGCAAATATTGAAAGAATACTAAAGGATAATGATGATTTAAACCAGGAAAAAGTAATTGCTTTATTATCCAACTTCAATACATTCAATATACAATATGATCAGTTATGCCATGATTTAATTGCATTTATAAAAATATTCCAACCAGATAAAGAAGAAATAAGAATATACAAAACTGAAGAACTTATTGAATTGTTAGAAGCTAAAGTTAATGAAGTTTCAAACTAATAATTATAATTGATAACCACACTGCCGGTTGAACTAGTAGTTGAGTTTTCAGCTACTACATTACCATTTTTAAGAAGTTCTATTTTAAGTTCATTGGAACTGCCGTCTGATTTTTCAATTACCATTGTTACTTTGTCCCATGGTGCGCAGTCTAAATTGTATAATTCATCTCCACGACCTGATACTTCGAGGATATAATTTGGATCTCCCACTTTACCGGACCAGGTTCCATTGTAAATTATATGTGCCTGATAAGGATAATTGGAACCTTCCTGTACTTTTTCATCAGCGGAAATAACATTTAATGAACTTTTGTTATCAGGCTGAGTTGAGTTATAAATAAATGAAAATAATAATAAAGCTATTACCACAATTCCTAAAACAATAGCTATTTTTTTACCTGTGCTAATATTCCATCCGTTGTCTTTTTTATTATTTGAATTAGCAGTTTGTGGATTTTTAATCGGATATGTACAATTTTCACAGTATACTGAAATATCGTTATTTTCATATCCACATCTTGGACACTTAACCATAGTATCTAATTCCCAATAAATTGTTTTTACTGTATTAAACTTATTAAAATTCATCATATTTAAATCTAATTGAAAAAAAATAGAATTTTATAAAAAATCAAATAAAGATGATTAATGATAATATTCATAAACATTAGTGGCTACTTTCTCATTCATGCCCTTTATTTTAGCCAATTCTTCGACAGAAGCATTTTTAACCTTATCCATAGTTCCAAATTCCTTTAAAATATTGATTTTACGTTTTTTACCAATGCCTGGAATATCATCCAATGAGGATTCGCTTATATTATCGCTTCTTAATTTTCTGTGATAAGTAATTGCAAATCTGTGAGATTCATCTCTAACCTGCTGAAGCAAATGCAAAGCCTTATTATTTTTAGGAATAATAATTGGTCTTTTAGAATTAGGAATATAAATTTCTTCAAATTCCTTAGCCAGTCCAATAATAGGAATATGGGCTAAATTAAGCTCATCCAAAACTTCACAGGCCATACTTAACTGACCTTTACCTCCGTCAATAACAATCAAGTCAGGTTCTTCATCTGTGTCAATCATTTTTAGACGGCGTGTTAACAATTCTTTCATCATAGCAAAATCATTAGGTCCTGGAGTTTCAATTTTAAAACGTTTATATTTCTTTTTATTTGGTTTTGCATCTTTAAAAGAAACTTTTGAACCAACAGCAAATTTACCTGAAATATTACTTATATCATAACCTTCAATAATTCTCGGAAGTTTATCAAGCTTCAGATATTTTTTAAGCTCAATTAATGAATTTTCCATAGCTTTCTTCTGATGTTTGATAATTTCGGCATTTTTTTGAGCCATGTTGACAAGTCTAAGCTTTACGCCTTTCATAGGCACTTTAATATAAACTTTATTGCCCCTTAAATCACTTAACCACTCTTCAAGCAGTTCAGTATCATCAATAGGTTCATTTAAAAGAATCTGTTTTGGAATATGGCGATTGAATCCGTAATACTGCTGAATAAATGCAAATAATATTTCAGAATTTGATTCATACTGTGATCCGCTCATTAAAAAGTCATCACGTCCAACAATTTTACCGTTTCTGATAGGCATTATAATAACTACAACTTCATTATCATTAGGAGCAATAGCTATTACATCCTGGTCTAAATCATCATCAACCAAATCAACAAACTGTTTTTCCATAATCTCTTCAATGGAAGTTATCTGATCTCTTAAAACAGCGGCTTTTTCAAATTGTTCATTTTCAGCTGCTTCAGCCATTTCCTTTTTAAGATTTTTAACAATAACAGAATATTTTCCCTGAAAGAACAAATCAATCTTATTGATTATTTCATCGTACTCCTCTTTTGAAATTTCGCCGGAACACGGAGCGTAGCATAAATCAATCTGAGAATTCAGACATGGTCCATCCATATTTCTGCAGGTCCTAATTTTAAACAATGATTTTAAGAATTTTACAGTTTTTTTAACAGAAGTTACATCTGTAAACGGACCGTAATATATTCCGTTTTTTGTAATGTTTCTTGTTATAATCAGCCTAGGATATTTCTCATTTGTAATTTTGACATAAGGATATCTCTTATCATCCTTAAGCTGCACATTATACCTTGGACGATGTTTTTTAATAAGAGTGGCTTCTAATATAAGAGCTTCTTTTTCAGAATTAGTTACAATATACTCCAAACTGTCAAAATGACTCATTAAAATTTGAGTTTTAGGCCTGTCCAGTTTTTCTCTAAAATAAGACCTGACTCGATTAATAAGATTTTTAGCTTTGCCAATGTAGATAATTTCATCATTGGCGTCCCTCATTATGTAAACACCTGGTTTTTTAGGTAAATTTTCTGGAGATTTAACTTTTGTTGACATGATTCTACACTATTTTAACTCAACAATATCATTATCCAACTTGACTCTATTATCAGCTATCATCAAATCCAAAACACTGTTGATTTTATTAGCTGTCTTTTTAGAAGTTGATTTAAATCCAAAATTCCTTGAAACTTCTTTCGGCAGGGATTTTGCAGACAGTGACTGTTTATGAACTAAAATTCTTTCAATATTTTTAGCTATTTCCTCATCAGAAATTAAATCAATATTAGGTTTATGCCTTTTTCTGATACTTATGTCATTACTTGCAGAATCATATAAAAAGTCACCAATTTTAATAATGTTTCCGGCATCTTCAGATGCACTAATAGCTCCATTAACTGCCTTTTTCAAATTAGCACCAGCTCTTTTTATATTGCAGCTATCCTTAACCCTTTTAATAACTTCACTGATGTGAACCGGACCTTCCACTTCCACAATTTTATCAATAGACTTAGCTACTTCCTCACTAGACTTTTTAAACAGATCTTCCTGTGATGTTAAACCAATATCTTCAGCCTGCTTATACTCTACAATTTCATCCTTAAGTTTAACTTTTCCAGGAAGTTTCTTGTCATCAAATGCTTTTAATGTATTGTTATTTTTAAATCTCTCTTTTTCAATTTCAGCATAGTCTTCATTAGCTGTTTGAATAATGTCCTCCAAAGCCTGATCCTGGATTTGCTGCCTTCTTTTTTCTTCATGAATAGGAATGATAACATTTTCATCACTGGCTATTTCTTTTTTAAGTGCTTCCATTAACTTTTCCTGTTCATATCTTTTTTCTTCAGCTTCGGCAAAAGTCAATTCTTCTGTTTCATCCTGGGAAAACACATATTCCTCTTCATCATGTTCAGGAGTTATGTAATCATTTGGATCATACTCTTCAGTTCTGTCAATTACAGCTACATATTCAGCAGGTGTTGGATTTTCAATTTCTTTTAATGATTTATTAATGTATTTTACTTCGTTTTTTAAATCAACAAGAGAATCTTTAACAGATTTGTTTTTACTGCCATTTGTTTTATGGTAAACATTGTTCTTTTTAAGAGGGTTAGTAATGCCACTTACTCCCTGATAATAACCATTTTGATTAACTGATGTAGATGTAGCTGATGTTTCCTGTGAAATATTGTCATCTTGTTGAGCATATTGATTTTCATCATCATAATCTTGATAATAATCTTCATCAATGATATTTGCTTCACTGTCTTTTTCATTATTAACATCTGAAATTACTTCTTCAAAAGCATTTGCCACAATATTAGAAGCCACATTATGAATATCCTCATCATCCAAATCCACATTAGACTTAAATTTCAGATTTTCATATAATTTTTCCTCATCCTCTTGTGAATTTTCATCAACAATTTCAGGTTCTACAACATACTTATCTTTAGGAGTTGGCCTATGTAACTTAGGATTTTCATTCTCCATTATTTCACCACCTACGGTTTCAATTTCCTCTTCTTCCAATTTAGATTTACCAATAATCGCACTAGTTATTGTTCCATGTTCTTTGTTTTCCAGTCTTTCATTATCAAAGAAAATACTTTTAATAGAACTGTTTTTAGATTTATTATCATTTGATTCTACAGAATCTGCTTCCTCATCAGAACTTAGTTGAGATTTAATTTCTTCCGAATTGCTTTCTAATTTAATGTCATTTTCAGATTTTGAAGTGTTTGATTCATCATCTTTAGATTTTATATCCTCATTATCAATGTTTTTATCCTTAGATTTTACCTCTTTCGCTTTTTCTTCGGGTTTTGAATCTGCAGCATCCTTTTTAAGATTTAATTCATTCTCATGTTCAATATTTTTACTAAATTTAATATCATCCATTCCAGTGTTTTCCTGCATATTTTTCTTTTTAGATTTGAAAATTGAACTAATGCCAAAACCTTTTGATAAAGAAGATTTCTTTTTAGATTTATCTTCGTCTTTAATAGATTTATTTTTATTATTTGAAGATTTTTGATAAGTTTTTTCTTTAGATTCGAATGAATCTTCTTTTTTAGATTTTAAAGAATCATTATTAACTTCATAACCGCCATCTTCAGGAGAAACAACCTCAACATCAGAAACTACATCCTCACTAAACTCAGAACCGTCATCTTCAATAGGAATAATTTCAACATCAGAAACTACATCTTCTTTAAACTCTGATTCATTATCTTCAGAAGAAACAACATCATTTCCATAATCATAATCCATTTTTTCCCTAAATTCAGAACTGTCATCTTCAGGAGAAACAACCTCAACATCAGAAACTGCGTTCTCATTAAATTCAGAACTGTAATCTTTAGAAGAAACAACCTCAATATTCTCATCATTATCAATATCAGAAACCACATCCTCACTAAACTCTGATTCATCATCATTTTCTTCAGATAAATAATCATCAACATTATCGAAATCAGTTTTATTTTCACCAGAGTCCAAATCATCTTCAGGAGGGATGACTTCTATATTTTCATCTTCCCCAATATCAGGAGTTGATTTTTCATTTTCTTTTTGCTCTTCAAGCTCTTTTTGTTTTGCAATACGCAATTCTTCAGCTAATTTTTCAGCTTCTTTTTTCCTTTTTTCAGCCAGTTTTTTAGCTTCTTCTGATTTACGTTTTTCTTCTTCACGGGTTTCTCTAATAGCTACTTCAACAGCTTCAAGTAATCTTTTACGTCCTAAATCCCTATTCCTATACCAGTCTGTAGACCATAAATGGTAAAGTTTCCATCCAAGACCTTTTAGGACTTGTTCCCTTAACCTGTCCCTGTCTCCAGCTACTTTACTTGATGCATACATTTTTCCATCAGTTGTAATTCCCAAAATATATTTTCCAGGATTTTCATCATCAACAATAGCCAAATCCACTCTAAATCCTGCACATCCAATTTGTTTATCTACTGTGTAACCATTTTCAGCCAGGAAACTGGCTATTGCATCTTCAAACGGTTCACTGGATTGCTGAGTTATTTGTGATGCTCCCAATGTCAAGTTTTCAGCATATGACAGGAATTCTTTTAGAGCTTTTACACCATATGGCGGATTGGCTGTTAAATGCATATCATAAGCCTTGAAGTTGGAAAATACTACACATTTTTCCCTTGCACGTGTAATTAATACATTTAACCTTCTTTCCCCACCATCCTGATTTAACGGACCGAAATTTAGAGACATTTTTCCTGCTTGGTCATAACCATATCCTACACTTATTAGGATAACATCCCTTTCATCCCCCTGTATTGTTTCAAGGTTTTTAACAAAGAAACGTTCATCCTTATTTTCTGAGAATAATGGCTCCAATTCAGGACGCTTTTTACGTTCAATTTCCAATTCTTCAAGAATTGCATTTTTTTGAGCAACGGAAAATGTTCCGACACCTAAACTTTTAGTATCCCCATATTTGTCAAAATGATTGAAAATTTCTTTTACAACATCACGAGCTTCCAAATGGTTTGCAGATGACGAACCTCTATCATATACAGTATTCGGATTATAATGTAATTTTAATCCCAGTTCAGGATCATCATGAGATGGAGAAGGATATACCAACAGCTCATTATTATAGAATTCCTTGTTTGAAACAGAAATTAAAGATTCATGACGGCTCCTATAATGCCATTTTAGCATTTTAACAGGGAATGACAGTTTACATAAATGGAGGATACTTTCCATGTCCAATGAAGTAGCCACTTCCTCTTCACTTTCACCAGTTGCCATTTGATCAAAGAAAGATGTTGGAGGCAATTGCTGAGTATCTCCCATTACAACTGCTGTTTTACCTCTCATAAATGCACCTAATGCATCTTCAGGTTTAACCTGACTTGCCTCATCAAAAATAACAACATCAAACTGCAATTCTTCATTTGTAGGGTCAAGATACTGTGCAACAGATAAAGGACTCATCATGAAACATGGTTTTATCTTTTTAATTATTCCTCCTGCTTTTTCCAATAATTTTCTAACTGGCAGGTGCCCGCTTTTTCTTGTAAATTCTCCAGCAAGTATTTTAGCTTCTGGGTTTTCAGTAGCTCCAAATATTTGTGGAATATTATTATTTAATTTTTGGAAAATTCTTTTGCGGTTTAGGGACAATATTTTTTTATCCAAATCTTCAAACTCTTTTATTCTGTTTTCATGCAATTCTCCGATAAATGTAGCCAGTTCCTGATTTTCAACAAATAAAATATTCAGTAATGAATCTGCAAAGTTTCCTTGAACCAATGCTTTAACATCATCTTTTTTAATGTCTCTTCTTTCAATTGAATCAATAAACTGCTCAGAGTCAGTTCCTCTGCAAGCATTTTTAGTATTTAAATACTGAGACCATAAGTGAAGACTGGATAGCTGTCCTCTCCAATTATATAGCTGTTCCTGCCATCTCTCAAAAGCAACATCACCAGTATCTCTTTTAAAGATTAGTTTACTTCTAGGATTTAATTTGGATTCTAATTTTTTAAGTTCACTTTCAAATAAATTTCCTGATTCAATATATTCAGTTAAATCTTCCTTAGGATTTATGCTGAACATATCATTAGATAAAATATCAATAGTATTTTGTGAAAAGATTCCATCACGTGTTAAAGATATAAATTCATTCATCCACTTTGCTATTTCTTTTAAATCATTGACATTTGCACCTAAATGCCAGTAATCACCATAATATTTGCGAGCTAATGACTCATTTGCATCCAATTGCTTTTTAATAGCTATTACTTGTTTTGCCTGTTCCAAATCAAATAAAACATCTTCAGGAGATTTAGGAACTGGACCATTATAATATCTTTCAACCAGCTCAATATGAGGTTTATTACCAAATAATCTGGATAATTTCTTATGGGTGCTTTCCCGAACTTCTCCAATTAATCTGTCAATGTCTGCAGAAAATATGCTTGAATTAAACCTATCTAATGATTTGGCTACTTTTTGATATTTTTCCAATTCATTTATTAATCTATAAGCATCATCATTGTTATTATTCCAGGCTCCAGATTTTAATATATCACCATCAATTAATTCAGAATTTTTAGAACTGATTATATCAAATGCTGAAAGAGACTTTTCAAATTCATTAAGTGTTTCCGGTTTTTTAATTCCATAAATGTCATAAACTCTTCCCCTTTCAACTAAAAAGTCATCTAAAGCATGTAATGTGTCATTAATCAATTGCTCAATTTCCCTTAAATCTGCAGGAAGCAAACTTTTTGGAGCACATTTACTCCACGGATTTTCCTTAGAAATTGTTTGATACAGCTCAGCCAAGTTTTCCAAAGATATGGTAATATCATCCAAATCCTTTAAAGTTAAAGTTTCAGGATGATCAAATCTGACCAATGGAATTATACGGTCACTTCTTGAAAAATGCTCATCAGCCGCTTCTTTTAAACCATATAACTGAAATGCTGATAATTGAACTCCATATAAAGGCTTATGAATAATTTCTGCATAATCATCAAGCTGCTGTCTTAATGTTTCAAGTTTTCTTATTGTCTGATCTATATTTATTGGCTCCTGAGACCTTACTGTTGTAGCTTTTTCCAAATCCTTCAGAAATTTTTTACGCCTTGTTTTGTGTGAATGCAGTTCCAATATAAACTTGCCTAATCCGACACCTGTCAGTCTGTCTTTTACCACATCTAATGCAGCCATTTTTTCACTGACAAACAAAACGGACTTTCCCTCAGCAAGAAGCTCAGCTATTAAATTTACAATTGTTTGAGATTTACCTGTTCCAGGAGGTCCCTCTACAACCAGATTCCTTCCTGCTTTAACGTCCTGGATAGCTGCAATCTGTGAAGAATCAGCATCTAAAACCTGATACATTTTAGAGTATTCCAGCTGAGAATCAATGTCTTCCTCTTTAAATGCTTTCTTATCATTAACACTTGGATTAAATATAGCCTGTATCAGTTCATTTTTAGTTAAATCCACATTATTTTCCCATGCTTCCGGATTTAAATCATTGTACATTACAAATTTAGTAAAACTGAAGAAACCTAAAGCTATATTAGTATTAACTTTCCATTCACCGATTCCTCTAACAGAATCTCTAACTTCTCTTAAATAATGGTCAATAGCTTCACCATATTTTTTAAATTCAAAATCCGGAAATTCAATACCATTTTCTTTTAATTTAGCTTTAATAGAGATATTTGTTTGAATGTCTTCTCCTGTCCACTCTAAATTAAAGGATTTGCCTACCTTTTTACGTTCCATTGCAACTGGAATAAGAACTAATGGAGCATGATTTACCTGTTTTGGTTTGGTATTATCTCTCCATTCCAAAAATCCAACAGCCAAATAAAGAATATTGTAACCCTGTTCCTGCAACATTGTTTTAGCTTGGTTATTAATATAAAACAATCTTTTTTGAAGCTCATTAGGAGTCAAATCTGTAGATAATGTTTTATCTCCATCAGTAAACCTTGAAAGATCAAATGGAGCATGATCCCAAATTGAAAATCCGGATTTTTCCTCTTTTTTCTCTTTTTTATTAGCTACAAAATACATTTTATTATTTTGCAGAACCAATGTCTGGTAAATGTTAATTGGTGATTGGTTTGAAATTGTAATTGTTCTGGCTCTGGTTTTAAAATTAAGAAGCTGATTTCTTAAAGTTAAATCTAAAAGCTCATTACGTAAGTTTTCAAACTCCTTTTTAATTTTATCTGATGAATTATTTAACATATTGCCCCTTTATTATATAAACTAAAAAAATTCAGAAATCATATATAATTATTTTTTCATTAATTAATAAAGTTTTCTAATTAAATAAAATTTAAATAAAAGCTTAAAAAAACGAGTAATATTCTTATAAATATCCATAATCACAATATAAGTAAATTAAAGTTATATTAAAGATTTGTATGGTCCGAATGACATTAATTTTTCACTAGCTATTAATGAAGCGAATTCTCCTGCTTCTTCTGGTGAATCTAAAAGCAATCTCTTTAAAATATAAGCTGCCATATATGTGTCTCCACAGCCTGTTGAATCTGCTATATCCTCAACTTCAAAGGCTTCAATTTTAATTTCATTACCACAAATAATTCTGGAACCTTCACTTGCATTTGTAATTACAATTTCATCAATGTCATATCTGCTGTAATTATCATCATCAAATACAAGTTTAGCTTCAGATTCATCTAAAAATATAGCTGTAATTCCATTTAAAATATCATCCAAATTATCGGGTTTTTCTAATTTAATTGAATAATTTTTATCATCAATTTTCTCATCAGGAATGCGTAAAAAACCCTGCATGGATAGATAAATCGGCACATTGAAAGTTTTTAAATAATCAATCGTTTCAACAGGAAAATCATTCCTATTTAACGGATTTAAAACAAATGCATCAATTTCTAAAATATCATCAAAAACAAACTCCAACTGGTCTTTTAAAATTGGAATGTTTGCAAAATTGCTGTATTGTTTCCGGATGTCCAAATTATCGTTTTCAGGATATTCATTAATAAAATAATGAGTATCATCGCCAACAATAGGAATTAAATTACCTAAATTTGGAAAATCCCTAATTAAATCCAGATTATTGAAGTTTGCAACTGCAACATAATCCATATTAAATTCTTCAAAAACAAATGATTGAAAATAGCTAGCTCCTCCGGCAGCATATGTTTTTGAATTTTGAGTAATAATCTGGTCTTGTGCTAGTGGACCAATAACCACAATTGTCATAAAAAAAAGTAAAAATAAGGAATTTAAATTCCTCTGTCTTGCATTCTGTCAGCTTCAGATAATGTAGACATTTCTAAACCTTTCATAGCTTCTCCAAGTCCTTTTGAAACTTCAGCTAATACTTCAGGTTTATCATAATTTGCAGTTGCTTCAACAATAGCTTTAGCAAATGCTTCAGGATTATTGGATTTGAAGATTCCAGAACCTACAAAAATACCGTCAGAACCTAATTGCATCATTAAAGAAGCATCTGCAGGAGTAGCAATACCTCCAGCTGCAAAGTTAACTACTGGTAATTTACCGAGTTGTGCGGTTTCTTTAACAAGGTCAATTGGAGCTTCTATTTTTCTTGCGTATTTCCATAACTCTTCTTCATCTAAACCTTGAATAGTTCTGATTTCTCCTAAAACCATTCTCATATGACGAACTGCTTCAACAATATTTCCTGTACCAGGTTCACCTTTGGTACGAATCATTGCAGCACCTTCATCAATTCTCCTTAAAGCTTCCCCCAAATTACGTGCACCACATACAAAAGGAATAGTGAATTCTTTTTTGTTTAAATGATATTCTTCATCAGCAGGTGTAAGTACTTCACTTTCATCAATCATATCTACACCTAATGTTTCTAAAATTTGTGCCTCTGCAATATGACCTATTCTAGCTTTAGCCATAACAGGAATTGAAACTGCATCTACAACTTCTTCAACAATAGTAGGGTCAGCCATTCTAGCTACTCCACCAGCTGCACGAATATCTGCAGGTACTTTTTCTAAAGCCATAACAGCTACTGCACCAGCATCTTCTGCAATTCCTGCTTGTTCTGCATTGACAACATCCATAATAACTCCACCTTTTGTCATTTTAGCGAAGCCTTCTTTTAAAACATCAGTTCCTTTTTCCATGAAATATTCTCCATAAATAATTTATAAAAATATAACACTTACTATATTTTTCATAACTTATAATTGTTTACCTAAATTCAACAGTCGTGTCTACAACGAGTTAATTATAACATACTTAAAACATTCTACTCGATTAAATATTATATCAAAAATAGGTTTTAAATTTTATCCCCTCCCAAAATTAAACCCTTATCCTTGTACTGCATTTATAAAAAGTGGAAGTAATTTAAATAAGCATCCTTGTAAGAATCTATAAATCTTATAAGTGCACCAAATTCATCTTTGTATATTACTGTTACTGTTTCACTATTGCTCCATTGAGTACCTACTTCTGCTTTTTTTAATTCACTCCACGAGATGTTCTTATAGATATCTCCGCTTTTCAATGTAAATGCAGGTTGTTCATAAGTTACTGTTTTATGGAAGATCCTGAAAAACTCCGTGAAGAATATATTAATCATCTTGATTGTTTAATGATTAATTGGAATAATATTACTTACAAATCTCCAGAATATCTGGAGTTAGAAGGTAAATATCAGGAAAAAGAGGTTGAAGTGAAGACTATGAATAATAGGTTGTCTGCTATTGAGGAAATGTTGTTTGATGATGGGTTATGTAATGTTTTAGACAAATTCAAAAAAAGATAAAAAAGGAAAATAAATTAATTAAACATTAATCTCACGTATAAATTCTAATAAATTAATACATTTTATCCCTTTTTTTCCACAAACATAAGGAATCTTTCCTTCAGGTTTATTTGTTCTACTCTCTTGAGTAATTACAACAATCTCAGAATCTTCCATTGCACATGCAATTAAATGAGGATCCGCCCAATAATCACCATTAGAATTCATGCCTTTTTCAACAAAAACTTTGAACTCTTCAGAACATAATATCTCTGAAACATTTTCAGATTCTTTTTCTGTTAATTCTCTAAAAAAAGATTTATAATCTGCCCAAAAATCTTGTGAATCTTTTAATTCTTCATAAACTTCCATCACTGAAAATAAGTCGCCATTCTCAAACATTTCATAGACCTTATCATAGATAGGACTAAATACTGGAATATTTTTAGGGTACTGATCTTCTAATTCATTTAATGAAGAAGCATCAATAACATATTTAGTCATCATTCTCCTCCATAAAATGATTCTTGTAATTTAGGAATTTGTTTTTTACCCAAATCTGTAAATTTAGAGAATTCTAAAGAATTTATTATCCCTACTTCATATGCATCCAATATTACTGAATAATATGCCTTGCCATTATATTTAATCATATTATTCAAATAATTACCTCCAGAACCGGAAGATTTTGAAAAAGATTCTTCATAACTATTAATATACGAAATATAATCCCTTCTGCTAATTTTATTAGCATCCAATAATCTTCTTAAAATTACATGTTCACTAACCCCATAAGAATTATATAATTTTTTTAATGAATTATAAGATAATAAATCAGTTACGCCATTAATAGATATATTTAAATCATGTTCAGGAACTAAAAATTCTCCTGCAACAGCATTACAGAAAATTTCTTCTTTAGTATTTTCATCATCACCACATATTGCACTTTCACCTAATAATAAATGAGTTAACTCATGGAATAATGAAAATATTCTTCCATTAACACTATCCTTACCATTTAATAATATAATTGGAATTTTTTCATGAAAAATACATAATGCCCTCATTTCTTCAAGAAGTACACCTTCAGTTTCAAAAATTAAAACACCCAATTTTTCATTTAGAACTTCTTTCCATTTATTTAAAAAGTTATAATGATTAACCTCTTTGTACCATGATTTTTGGGTAGATAATGAAATACCTAATATTTCCCTAATGTAATTAGAGAATATTTTAGTATCATGTTCCAATTTAGGAACTTTAAATAATAGAATATCTTCATTCAATTCATTTAATAAATCAAGGTAAATTTCTCTTCGTGTTTCAGATTTCCTAATATTATTTATTAAGTTTGGAGAATTAGTTTCATAAATAGAATCTGCAACTAATTTTCTGTAATTTATCATATTAGGTAAATTATCAAAATTAGGGGGGCAGTCCATGAAAAAGAACGCCGTTGGTATGTGATATTTTTTACTAACTTCCCTTAATTGATTCCAAGTAGGAGAATTTTCACCCTTTTCCCATGCTTCATACTTAGATTTAATATCTTTAGGTAACCTTTCTTCATGCCCATGAGTAAAACCAGCATACTCTCTAGCCCATTTCATCATTGCAGAGTTAATTTTTGCTTTAGTTACCATTATAAATCACCACATTACATCAGTAAAAATATTAATATTCTTACTTTTAACACATCTTAAATCCAACATAAAATATATACTTTTATATATTTTTTAATTAATATAAATGTTGTTAAATTATTCTAATAGTTCGTTGAAGTCGTTTTCTGTGAAGTTGTCGATTTCTTCTATTCTTCTTAAACGAGAATCAATATCAGAAATAAGACTTTCATAATTCTTAATTTTCTCATCTTTTTTCTTACTTTCATTTTCAAGCTTAATATACTCAGGAGATTTTAAATCAAGATTATTAATATCAAGGTTAATAGTTACACCATCCATATGTTCTATATATTTTAATTTTAATTTTTCTGGATCTTCCATGAAATAGCTACTATGTGTTGAGTCTTTTCCTCTGCCTTGTAGACTGTCTACATCTTCAAGACTCATACCATCATTATACAGTTGACTTACATGGAATTTACGGAGCATATGACTTCTGAACCTGTTAAATTTACCTACTTTTCCTAATCCTAATTTATTGTTTATTTCTTATATAATAAATCAGTAAACTCTTTTAAATGTAAACCTGCAATTTCAGATGCTTTCTCTACACTAATTTTATTCTTTTTAAAAAAATTTCCTTTTTCATAAAAAGTGGAAGTAATTTAAATAAACTTCATTATATTCATCAACAAAACGGATTAAAACACCAGATCCATCTTTATATAATAAAGTGGCTTTTTCACCATTAATCCACTCTTTACCTATATCTGATTGTTTTAATTCATTCCATGATACATTTAAAACTGTTTTTTTGTTTATTAAGGTGAATGCTGGTTGTTCTATTTCAAAGTCCATACTACTAATAGATCCTTTTGGAAGTATTTTATTTAATACTTCATTGAAACTTTTTAATCCTTCTTCATCTCTTATTGCCATTAGTTTTTCATGATTTTTTTTATTTATTTCTATTCCTACCATAATTTATATCCTCCTTTGGGTTTAAAATATAAAAAATTAGGAGGGAGTTAAAATTTAATGTTTCAGTAAGTGAAACTTAAAATAACCCCATATTGAAACTTATAGTAAAATTTATTGTCCTATATTTATAGGACAAAACTTAATTAAATTAACCAAACTCCGATAGCTGCAATTATATTTATTAATAATACAATTACTTCTTTTTTTATGTTTTTTTGTTTTTTTGATATTTGTAATATTAAGAGTATTGCAGTTATTATTAATATTATTTGTATTATCTTTATTATTTCAATTATCATAATTGTTCCTCCCCCATTTTAGAATAGTTTAAATAGGTGTTATGATATATAATTATAATCAATGAGAAAATTAAAAAGTAGGAGTTTTTTAAACTCCTTTTTAATTTAATTTCAGCAGGGATAATATTATTGATATTATCCCAATAACCGTATTGATTATAAAATACATATCATTTTTATCAATTTTTTTCACCTCCATGTATTTCTATTACTATATTAGTAAGGTATAGTATATAAATGTTTCTATTTTTACCCTATAATTTATTAATAAAAAAAATAAGTTTATCAACCATTAGTTGATAAACTTCCAACAGTTCCCAATTATGTTATTATTGTACAAATTCATCATATACCTGTTCTGATTCATCAACTAAATCAAACTTGTTTCTCAATGAATTAATTACCAATTGCAAATCCATAACTTCATCTATCAAACCATATTCTTCATACAATTTATTACATTCTTGTTGTAAATTATCTAATGTTTCTTTTAAACCTTCTTTCATTTCTGCCATAATTCTCACCCTTTTGTTAAGATTGCAACACTCGGTTGACTAATTCCTCTCATATAAGATAATTGATTTGACTTACTACGGGTCTCTATATATCCACAGTACGCTGGCTTGTGACATCTGTTCCCTAAACTATTTAAAACAGTTACTGTACTTCCATTTACAGATTTAAGCACTTCATAATGTCCCCATTTGTTACGGTATAATATATGGCAAAAAACAGCTCCATTTGATGCATACTGGTTTAATTTATTCCATCTTGCTGAATCAGAACCTCCTAAATCACTAAAGTTTTTCCAAGTAATTTTAATGTTCTGTCCATATTTGCGATTAAACCAAGCTACAGCTGTATTAATACCTTGATGTCCAGTTCCAGCTGTAGTTGTTCCAGCTACACTTGCTATTGTAGATTCTGATACATGAATCCCAGTTAATCTATAAAAACCTTGTTGTAATGAATTACAAGCACAATTATATGGTGTGCATTGTCCCATACCTGCACAGCCTGAAGTTGTTAAATAATTATATAATTTATTATTGTTTGTAGTATTTTGTACTGATGTATTGCCAGTTAAATATACTATTGCAGGACTCACACCATTTAATACTTCATATGCTGATACTCTGCGACACATATTAACATAAGTATCTTTCATATACTTCTTACCATTTTTATCAACCACATAATTTGGTAAAAAGCTTAAATCTTTGTTATCATGTATGGCACATTCTACAAATTCAGTTATAAGACTGTCAGATTGGTAATTTGTACCTCTTTCCTTAATAACACGAATTATTGTACCGTAATCTGCCGTACGATTCATATAACCATATACTTGCCTAACATTAAATTTCTTATTATTATTAACAAGCCAATAAGCAATTCTATTGCAAATATTACTATAATTTGTATAATTAGTATACTCTCTAGTCATGTTTTACGCTCCTTTAAAAAAAAATAGTATTTATTCTGTTGCATTTTAAAAAAAAATATTTAAAAATAATCCATTCATCATTCAAACAAAAGGTACTGTTATTACACTTTCTTCCCCCCCTTCCAAATCATTTTTTAAAGTAGTTTAAAATAAAAATGATGATAACTTAAAAAAATAAATTAAATATGATAAAAAAAAGATACAAACATTGAAGAAATATCTTTGTTTTAAAAAAAATATATTAGATAGTTAAAAAAAAAGAATAGTTTTCTTTATTGGAAATAAAAAAAAATTAATGATATCCACATACTTTTTTAATCAAAGGAATTTTACTTGTAATCACTATAAGAATCCATGAACTTAAAAAGATTATTATTGATAATACAACAATCAATAAAGCATTTTGAGTACCTGTAAGAGGAATATTTGCTAAATAATAATTTGCTAAAGTGATAAAAAACACATGTGAAAGATACATACCATAACTAGCTTTACTCACTGACAATATAAACTTTTTAATAATACTATTTTCTAAAAATGAATCTTTAATCTTTTTAAGAAAACCATTATCATTTGAATACAAACCCTTAATTATCAAAAACATACTTGAAGACTGTATAATCTCAAAAATACTTACATCTAAATATGAAAGTAAACATAAATTATTATCATTAATAATTAAATGAGTATCCTCCCATGATACTAAATTCAAACCAACTTTACATAAACTAGTAATTATGAATAATATCAAAGATAAAATAATAATTTTATTTGTTGATAAAGAAAATTTTTTATTTGAAAGATAAAACCCCAAAACAATATAATTTATAGGACCTAAAAAAAACCTTAAATCAACAAAAGAAGATATGTTGAAAAATATAAGTATTTGATAAAATAATGATGAAATTATAAATAATACAATAAAATACTTAGCTCCTCTCATCCCTTTATTAACAATAAATTCATTAATAATAGGAATTGTTAAATATGCTCCTAAAACCATCCAAAAATACCATCCCCACTCTAAAGGATAATTATTCAAATAATTATTCTTTAATGAAAAGAATAATATTAAAATGAAAACTGCAAATATTATTGCCCAAAATATAAATGGAATTATAATTCTTGTTAATCTTTTCTCTAAAAAAGAGCGTAAATCATATTCTCTTCCAAGCAATAGAGCTCCACTCACCATTAAAAATAAAGGAACACCAAAACGACAAAATTCTGAAAAACCTGAAATATTATAACCCTTAATTTCAGAATAAGGCCAAATAATAGCTACATGAATACATATAATACTTAAAATAGCTATAAATTTTATCGCATCTAAATATTTAATTCTATTCATATACATAATATTTTATATAAATTTATCTATATTTAAATTATTAAGATGTTATCCACAAAATATGTCCAAAAACACCCCCACTTGCTGTAGGAGGATATATTGTAATTTTATTAGACCCAGCTACAATTTGCCCAGTTGAACCTGACCAATGTCCATATATATTGTCAGTAGATATTGGTTTGTAAGCTGAAGGTATATTAAATATATCTGTCCACACGTTTGGTGTTTTTCCTGAATATGGGTAGTTATTAAATACTGCTAATACTATTTTTCCGTATTTGTATAGTTTTGCTCCGTTTGCAAGTGTATGTGTTGATACTGTTAAGTCAGATATTTGAGATGCCGTATGTGTGTGACTACTATTAGCTTTACCATTCAACTTAGTATTCATTTCTGTTTCAGTATAGTATCTGTCATCATGAGTATGTCCTGTTTCTGATTTACTATCCAATGCTGATTGAAGATTAGTAATATTGCTGATACTGTGACTGTGACTACTGTTAGCTTTACCATTCAAAGCACTATTTACAACCTTATTCTGTACAGGATTAGTTGATGAACTACTCAATGAACTATCAACAACTGTTTTATTAGCTTCTGTAGCAATACCATCAAGTTTAGATTTATCCTCTTTAGACAAAAAACCATTTGCTGATGAAGATGCAGAATCATGACTATGATTTACATTTGCTTTACCTGAAATGTCTTGATGTGTTACTTTATCCAATGGTAACTTACTGATTGTTTTCAACTTATTTGTTGCATCTGTTACTGCAACTTTGTTAACTGATGTAATGTCACTGTTCAATGCCCCATCATTAACCAAACTACCATGACTATGATTAGATGCTGCTCTTGAAGTATCCGTAGGATGCACATGATCTGCCCTTGCAATATAATCACTACTCCCTGCTGATTGAGTACCATTCATCTTAACTATAGATGCTACATTGTTATATTTTGTTTTTAAATACTGAAAAATATTTGTTTTTCTTATCTCTGCCATAATAAATCAACTCCTAAAAAAAAAATAATATATACAAAATTAAAAAAAATAGAATAAAAAGAATTTAAATTAAATTTTATTAGATACTAACCTAAATTCAATACAATCTCATCATTTTCAATAGCTAAACTAACATCTGATTTACGCACATACCCTGACAAGTCCAATCTAACAGGATCTAATTTTTTCCAATCATACTGATAATTACCCTCAGTTCCGCTGCGAATAGTACACCATACCTGATACTCATCATCTGTTTGAGGATCAGTTTCTGGAACAAGATATAACTTGTTCATAGTTGATTCATTAGGTGTTGGTTTAGTTTCAACAGGCACTATCATATCAACATGCAATAGAGATTGTATTGTATTATCTACAGCCATATTAATTGTTGATTGGGTTGCATTTGCAGCAGTCCCAATATTCGGATGTGCTACAGGGTCTAATACTTCACTAGTAGAATGTGTATGCCCTGCATTAGCTTTTAATTCTAATGCATCATAAACTGCATTAGATGTTACAGCATTATTATTGTTATCTTGAACTGTATCAACAACAGTAGGGATTGCTGGTGTGTTACTTAAATCATCATAATCTCCAGTTGTTGCGACAGTAGCAAGGCTGGATGAATCTGCTTTATTATTTAAACTATCTTTAACTAATTTTTCTGATGGGAAATTATTGTTAGTAGGTGTTGTACTCCACTTACTAACTTTATTGCTTTTATCTTCTTTACCAGATATGTCTTGATGTTGAGTAATAAAAGGATTGGACCCATCACCATCATTGGCTAAGGCAGATGTTTTTGTTGGTATATCATCTACATCAGCTTTATTTTTTAATTCATCATGCATGCATTTTGCACTAGGATATTGGGTGTCAGTAGATGCTGCAGAAATACTGGTTACTTTATTGCTTTTATCTTCTTTGTTTTTTGAAGCTAACCACTGCCCAATATTTAATCTTATTTCTTCTGAGTTTTGGTTTGTTTCCGGCATAATTATTATACTCCTTTTAAAAAATTTTTTTTTATTTGAATACTATTTCATCACCAATCATATAAACACTTTTTATATAGCCTTGTTCTTTGAGAAATCTATTCAATTGATTAGATGTAATGTACTCTTTTATCTGTTCATTAACATATTCATGTACTTGAACTTCATTTAGAAATGGTAAATAAACTGAATCAATAAGGACACCATTACTAAAAATATGAAGGCACCCATCATCAAAAAGAATATTATCCACTTTAGAGTTTATATGCTGAAAGATTTCTACAAAAATATCTTTACTACAATCGTCATAATCACTGTGATGTTTTCTAGAATACTCACTTTCCACTAAAGGAATAGTGATTACATTTGTAAGGATTAAATCCCCACCATAAACGGTTATTTTAAAAAAACTAGTTTTCAAACATGATGATGGAACAACACAATTACAATTAGATTCAGACCCTAAATGCATGGTTGTTTTGTTGTTAAATGCATCTGTGAAAATAGCAAATTTATCTACATTCTTCCAAATGTCTCCTTCGATTGTGAATTTTGCTTTGATTATATTTTTGGAATATTCTACAATTGGTTCTTTATCTGTTCTTTTGAGGCGCTGATTTTCAGCTTTTAATTGTATTTCTATCACAAAATATCATACCCCCACTCCTTAATAATTAAGATTAAATTTTATAATACTTCAACAATTTTCTGAGTAAAGGAAGAATTTACTCCATCATAGCCCATGCTAAATGCAGACATGAGGTAAGTTCCTTTATCCAATTTTATTGTTAGTTTTTCTGATTTACCATTATTATCTGTTGTTCTTACATATGGCACCCCATTTATTACAAGAATCAAATCTCTATTATTTACCTTAAACCCTGGTTTATCACAATATAATTTGGCATAAATACCATTACCCGAACCGTGCAGTATTTGAATTTTAGTTCCATCTTCGCCTTGATTATCACTCCACCTGCCTATTTTGATACGTAAACTATTCCTGTAATATTTTTCAGCAAGTTCGCCTGAAGAAGATTCCACAGAAGCTAAACGCTGATTCAAAAGTGTGCCTTGATAAGCAGCTAAAGCTTCACCTCCTACGAAATTAGGTGCTGTTAAATTATTTCTTGTTTTCACATGCCCATACT
>UMIH01060785.1_pt1 | contig 33070 bp, 27 predicted proteins | sample 1965771 | NCBI WGS metagenome assembly UMIH01 (sample SAMEA4836120, study PRJEB28245) | human gut metagenome | biome: gut microbiome; material: fecal sample | place: Denmark | collected 2008
CGAACCGGTCTGTCTCTGTGCTGACTGTGTTGCTGCTGCCACACTCGGAGATGTTACAGTCTTCTTCTGGCTGGACGCCTTATCTGACTGTGTAGCTGACTGTGTCGGATTGAGTGACGCATCAAGTGTGAATGTACATGTCATTGAGAATGTAATTGACTTAACGCCCTCGTTATCTTCTACTTCTGCTTCACTTCCTATCAGTACATCCTGAACATTCTTAACCGACTTCAATCTCTGTACAAGGAGTGCGAGTGAACTCTTGCTGCTTGTTACACCTGACATTGTAACCTCACCGCTGTTAGAGCTCATACTCTTAATCGTAACATCTGATGGAAGGTTCTGCTCAAGTGAAGTGATAAATCCTGCGAGAGAATCGTTATTGTTATATGTAAGAATCTGGAATGCAAGAGCATCTGCAGCCGTATCCTTAGCTTCGTAATACGAATTAACAACACTCTCTATGCCCTTAACCTGATTAACACTTGACTGTGCCGAATCTCTCTCTGCCTTGGCAGACATCATCATTGCAAATGAGCTTACGATAATAACTACCGAGCCGACAATCGATGCACCCAGAATAACCTTGAATATTCTGATATCATCCTTACTCTTAACTTCATCCTGTACCGAACGTGGAACAAAATTAACAGGCTTAAGAAATGCACCTATATTGATGATATATGTTGGAATAGTTACTGCTTCTACATATGTCTTCTTATCCGTAACTACGCCGGCAAGCTCATCAATTGATTCAATAGGAAGCTTAAGTTCATTAGTGAACAGCTCCTTGAATCCAAGCATTGTTGTAGCATTACCGATTATATATGCTTTCTCTATAGGACGGTTGGAATTACGTGTAACATAGTAATCGAGAATACGGTTTACGTTAGTTACAAGATAATTAAGTGACTCCGTTACAGGGTCTCCGTCAAAGCTTGCATGAATAAGCTGCTGATCCTGAAGCATCTTAAGTGCAGGGTCATACTTTATCCTCATGCTGTCCATAAGTGCATTAACGACAACCGACTTACCGTAAGGTATCGTTCTCTGTAACTGAAGTACATTATTATCAAGAATATTAACTATAGTCGCGTCATTCTCGACCTGAATAACGATACTTGGCGAATTATCTACCTGAAGCTTAAGTGTCTGATATGTTGAGTTACCTACATAGTCAATCGCCTTAACTTCAAGTCCGAGTGAACCGGCAAGATCGTAATATGCATTAATCATTGCCTCAGGCATCGCCATTACAAGCACTTTTATCTTAGTATCCTGATTCTCATATTCTAACTTCTCAAGGACTTCAAAGTTGATAATATATTCATCAAGATTAACCGGGAAATATTCTGACGCATTCGTCATAATAATATCTGCAATCTTATTATTCTTAACATTAGGAATAATTACCTCTTTGGTTGCCACCTTAGAAGATGCAATTGAAAATATTGCCTTCGTACTCTCCATTCTGTTCGAGTCAATAGCAACCTTGATAGCCTTTGCAAGCTCTGCTCTGTCTCGTATTGTACCATCATTGTAACATCTTGGTGGTGTTGGAACTGTGACTGCCTTATGAATCGTAGTCAGCTTATTGTTCTTCCTGGACAACTCACAGATTTTGATATATTCATTGTTAATGGATATACTGAGAGTCCTATTCCCTTTATTGGCCATTATGTATCCTCCCTCGCCACTTATAATCAGTGTGGCATATTATTATGTCGGACTTGCGCCCATATTTTTTATATTAACTGTCCGTCCGGACTGCAAAAGATGCTTACTTATAACACATCAGTGCTTAATCCTGACTTATTAATGACAGTATATTTCAGATTCATATACGGAAAATATTCTAAAGACATCTTAACTAGAATATCAGGTTAATATACCATTGTATAAATGTATTGCCCCACAATGCCGCAATCATAATTCCCGCAGCAAGATAAGGTCCGAATGCAAGCATGTGATTATCCCCGCTCATGCGCATTCTCACAGAATGAATAACTGCACCGAGAATGCAGCCAATTAGAAATGCCAGTATAATGCATTTCCATCCAAGAAACAGACCTGCCGCTGCCATAAGCTTAATATCACCGCCGCCAAAACAGTCAGCGCCAATTATAAGTCTTCCGGCATACAGACAAATCAGCATAAATATACTTACAGCAAAAAATCCGATTATGTGTTCCCACAATCCCATCGGATAATCTATTATTGTCTTAATCAGACCAAGCACTCCGATTGTAACATTAAGACCAAACGGAATCTCATATGTGCGCCAGTCAATAACAGCTATTGCCAGCAGAATAGTGAACAAAAGGCAAGTTAATATGCTGGTCCAAGTTAACCCCAGATTAGCGAATATAAACACATACCCGAACCCATTGGCCGCCTCGACCAAAGGATATTGTGCCGATATTCCGGCACCGCAGTGCCTGCATCTCCCCCTCAGAATAATGTAGCTTACCAGTGGTATGAGATCATACCACTGGATTTGGCTGCCACATGTCATGCAGTGAGACCTGTGTGTTGCGATATTCTCTTTTAACGGAAGTCGGCATATAAGCACATTAGAGAAACTTCCTATGACTATTCCGTAGAGGAATATTATTACATACAGGATAAACTCTGCCAGCATATTATTGTTACCTTTTACACATTGTTATAGTCTAAAATTGGATTCTCAAATATTACTTAGATACCATATCGATTACAGCATTATTTGAATCCTTGACCTTAGCTGTCTTTACATAACCTGAACTATCTGCTACACCTACTTCAACAGCGCCTTTTTCATCAATCTTTATAGTAAGCTTACCCGTCTTGCCCTGCGAAGATGTCATCTGAGGAGCTGAAGTTATTATAGAGTTAAACTCTTCAGCAAATGCACCATATGTAGTACTGTCAACAGAGAGTGCAGAACCTGCTGCTGTTGCTGCTATTGTTGTACCACCTGATTTAACAACCTTGTTATAAGCTGCTTCGTTTGCAAGTGCTGTTACTGCTGCCTGACGGATTGAATCAAGGTTCTGAAGATCCTTTGACTCTCTTGACTTCTCAATGTTGCCGATAAGTGTAGGAGCAAGCACACCTACAAGTACTGCCATGATGGCAATAACTACGATAAGCTCTACAAGTGAGAAACCTTTGTTGTTCTTCTTTGCTTTCTTGAATCTCTTCATAATTAAAATCCTCCATATACCCTTATGTATTTGTTATTTATTATAATCCCCTCACAGGCCGCCGGGTAAACGGCCGGGGAATATAATCTGTGCTATCTGAGTGCGAACAGCTTACGCCTGCCCGACTCATCTGTGTAAGTATATGTGCTGTCTCCGGTCACATACTCACACACTATCGGATGGCCTCCCTGAGTCTTGGTCACAAGAGTCTCAACCGTGCCATTCCTGCTTATTCTTACGTACACTTCCGCATTCCCTGCCACCCTGCTCACGGGTCTGAATGCATGGTGTGTTGCAAATCCCAGGGATGTATTAAGATATCCGCTCAAAGCAGAACATCTCTTATCACGTCCTGTCATAAGGTCTTCAAGTGTAATGTCAATTGCATCATTACCGTTCCTTATCTGATCCTCTATCGTGAAGTCATTATCCATGGCTTCTTTGATAATATCGGCAGCTTCATTGAGCATGTTTATGTCCCGCAGTTCTCTTTTATATTCAAGTGAACGCCACCAGAATGTTCCTGCTGCCATAACACACATTAATATAATAAGCAGTACCGCCAATATTGTTCCTATAGCTGATAACTTTCTGTTACCGTGAACATCTTTCATATATTATCCAAGTGTTGAATACAGAGTAATCATTGGCTGGTAGATTGCAAGTACAAGTGCACCGACTACTACTGCCATTACAATAATAATCATAGGCTCCATAAGTGCCGTTACAGACTGTGTTGCCAGTTCAACTTCCTCATCATAATAATTGGCAACATTGGTAAGCATATCCTCAATGTTACCTGTCTCCTCACCTATGCCTACCATATGTACAAGCATAGCAGGAAAAAGTCTTGTAACACCTATCTGCTGAGAGAATCCCATACCGAGTGCGACACCGCTGCGGACCTTCTGTAATGCATCCCTGAATAATACATTATCCATAGTTCCGGCTGCTATCTCTATTGCACTGATCATCGGCATACCTGCTGAAAGAAGCGTTGACATTATACGTGAGAATCTCGCACATGCTGTCTTAACTGTAAGGACACCGAATACAGGTATCTTAATCTTAAGCCTGTCAATCACATGTCGTCCGGCATCAGTCTTATAGTATGACTTATACGCAAATACAATTCCTACTACTATAAGAATCAGCAGCCACCACTTATCAAGTATAAAGTTACTCATGTTAATTACCATAACTGTCATAAAAGGCATCTCAGCATCAAGGCCTTCAAACATATCCATGAAGTTAGGAATTACGAACATCATCATTGCTATAACAACACCAATCATAACTACAATAAGTATGATAGGATATATCATGGCCTTCTTAACCATGCCCGATATCTTGGCATCCTTCTCGAACTGGATAGCCATTCGCTCAATTGCAGTCTCAAGACTTCCTGATGCCTCACCGGCAGCAACCATGCTGACAAGCAGTGATGGGAATATATCCCCCTCTGACCTCATTGCACTTGAGAGTGTCTCACCCTTCTCAACATTACTCTGTACGTTCTTGATTGCAGCCTTAAGCTTCTTATTCTCAGTCTGCTCACTCATCATGCTGAGTGCATTGATAACATTGACACCTGCCTTGATGATACTGGAAAACTGGCGGCAGAATACACTTAAGTCTCGTACCTTAACACCCTTCTTTTTACCAAACGAGAAATTGATATCCTTATCAAGAGCACTCTGCTTGCCTATGGACATAGGTAACAGCCCCTGGTCCTTAAGGCTCCTGGCAGCGTCTTCTCTTGTCTCGGCTACAATACTACCCTTTTTCTCTTTGCCATCAGCGCCAACGGCTGTATATGAAAAAGTCTCCATTACCTCTCTCCCCTTAACTTATTGAATACTATATCAGACATATAACATAATATTCACAGATTGTTCATAAAAGTATATTAACACACAGCTATTGTTATTTCTAGTACTTTTTATCAAAAAGATGAATATTTTGTTAATTTTTTTGTATCTAATTCACAAATAGTTATTTATTTTCAAATCTCTCACTCTGTGCCTTAATCAGTTCAACATCTTCAAAGTAATTAATCTTCATCGCATCCCTTACTTCATGAAGTGTCTGTGCAGCAGTCTCCCGTGCAGCCTCACTGCCCTCCTTAAGGACTTCATATACATATGGTATATCCTTCTGGAATTCCTTGCGGCGGTTTCTTATCGGTTCAAGCTCTTCCTGCATAACATTATTAAGGAACTTCTTAACCTTAACATCTCCAAGCCCGCCTCTCCTGTAATGCTCTTTCATTTCCTCAAGATCAGCATAGTCTGTGCAGTATCTTGCAAAATGTTCAGGTCTGCTGAACGCATCAAGATATGTGAACACTGTATTACCCTCAATCTTACCAGGATCTTCGATTCTGATATGCTCAGGATCAGTATACATACTCATTACCTTCTTCTTAATATCTTCCGGTTCTTCTGAAAGATATATGCAATTGCCAAGTGACTTGCTCATCTTAGCCTTGCCATCTATTCCCGGAAGTCTTAAACATGCTTCATTGTCAGGAAGAAGAATATCTGGGTCTGTGAGCACTTCTCCATATGTGGAATTAAACTTATGAACAATCTCCTTCGTCTGCTCAACCATAGGCATCTGATCCTCGCCTGCCGGCACCGTTGTTGCTTTAAATGCTGTTATGTCTGATGCCTGGCTTATCGGGTAGCAGAAGAAGCCTGTCGGTATACTTGCCTCAAAATTACGCATCTTAATCTCATTCTTAACCGTAGGATTACGCTGTAATCTTGACACAGTAACAAGGTTCATATAGTACATCGTAAGCTCACAAAGCTCAGGTATCTGTGACTGGATAAATATTATGGACTTAGCCGGGTCAAGACCACATGCCATATAATCCAGTGCAACCTCAACAATATTCTGTCTTACTTTTTCAGGGTTATCTGCATTGTCTGTAAGAGCCTGTGCATCAGCAATCATTATATATACCTTGTCATAATCTCCTGAATTCTGCAGTTCAACTCTTCTTCTAAGTGAGCCTGCATAATGCCCCACATGAAGTCTTCCTGTCGGTCTGTCACCTGTTAGAATAATCTTGCCCATATCTGTCCTCATTTCTATATATTATTGTATTACATTAACCGGTTTAAGATAACTTCCATATACAAATCCGGTACATCCCCTGTACCTAATAAGATCCCATCCGCCTATATTCTCCGCCAGCACTTCACATTCACTGCCTTCCGGAAGCCACCCGGCAATACTGCCGCCGTTGTCCGGAGCTTTTCTTATTGTAAGTGTCGGCTTTGTACCAACTGCCATGTACAGCGTATTGTAATCCTGATTAAGCATTGGCGAATCCGTAATCTTTTCAGCCACGGCTGACGCAGCTGTTGTTGCAGCCTGCTCTTTTGTGTGCTGTGTTTCCTGTGTCTGTCCGGCAGATATCTGTTGCGAAGCGTCGTTCTTAACAGCATCTGTTTCTATTAAAACCTTAATATTGGCATCTGTCGTATTCTCTGATACTACAATATCTTCCGCATGTGAGCTTTCTTCCTGAATATATTCTTCCTGAATATATACATCAGCCTGAACCGTCATCTCCTGCTTTGGCATAGTAACAGTCTCATTCTTCAGGAATACAGCTATAGCTGTAATTGCTGCCACAATGTACACAGCGCCTGTCATTGTAAGCAGTGTCTTTCTTCCCATCAGGCATTATCCCTTCGCTGCCTGATCTCATCATGTGTCTTTTCAATCTCTTCCTTAAGGCATCCTTTTCTTTCTCTCAGGCGTTCTTTGCGCTGTATCTGCATATATTCTTCTCTCTCATTAATAAGAGACTGTATGCTGTCCGCCTGTATCATCATAACACGGAGCATTAGAATGCCATGTATGAGAAGAAGCACTATTGCTATCAGTGTCCACTCTCTTCCTGCCCCGAGCATTATTAACCCTGCCACAAAACACACTGCTGCAATCAGAAGTGTTATTCGTTCAGACTTTTCAAACCCCTTAAGCTGCTTCATTATTATCTGAGTGATAACCTCCCATATTTTTTACGAAATTCTTTTCTGGCTCTGCTTCTTGCCGGCGTGCGGTATACAGTACCTACTTTGTTGTATACCCAGTATCCGCCTATTCCACACTTTTCAATAAACTTAGTATAGAAATGGTACAGTTTTATGTATGCCTGTCCACCAACCTCTGTCTTCTTTCCGGCAAGGATGTAATCTATGAGGTCATTATTACTTCTTATATCCTCTTCAAATATTGTATATACCGTGCCCATATCTTTAGCCACATGGGAATCAGAGCCTGCGATTCCCGGCTTATTAAACTTCATTGCAAGAATCCCTGCAAGATTATTACTGAGCAGATTTGTTTTCCCGTTAAATGTCTCTACGAAATCAAAATTCTCCATTAAGTGAGGGTTCTTCTTGCCCTTATGCGTCTTCATGAAAGCATAATATCCGTTACCATAAGGATGTGCCGGTCCTATTATACCTCCCATTTCATGAACTGCTTTCTGCAGATGCTCAACAGATAAGCCTCTCGCTTCAAATATTCTTGACTTTGCCCCATCCGGAAGCACAATCAGCATATGACCGCCATTATGTGTATCATACTCAATTCCCCTGAGTACAGTAAAATGCCTGTCCGGTCCCAGGCTTGCTTCTATCTTGTCTCTGACTGTAAGCCAGTTATCATAGCCTCTATATGAATTATGATCTGTAATCATCATACCATCGTAGCCCAGTTCCATAAGCCTGCTGACGTATTCTTCCATCGTAGCAAAAGCATCCAGAGAGCCTTCCTTAGTATGACAATGCATGTCCATCTTCATTATGCCATCCCCTTTGCCTTACAAGACTTAGCTTGTGTAAAACAAATCCGGACCTGCAACGCAGGTCCGAATCCGTATGTAAATCTGCCTGAAATAAGCAATTACTGTGGCTGCTTGCCGATGTAAGCAAGGATACCACCATCAACATAAAGAATGTGTCCGTTAACAGCATCTGAAGCTTCTGAAGCAAGGAATACTGCAGGACCTGCAAGTTCTTCCGGCTTAAGCCATCTGTTAGCCGGTGTCTTAGCACAGATAAACTGATCAAATGGATGTCTTGAGCCATCAGCCTGACGCTCTCTAAGAGGTGCTGTCTGAGGTGTCTCGATGTATCCAGGTCCAATACCGTTACACTGAATGTTGTACTGGCCGTACTCTGAACAGATGTTACGTGTAAGCATCTTAAGACCACCCTTAGCTGCTGCATATGCAGATACTGTCTCACGACCAAGCTCTGACATCATTGAGCAGATGTTGATAATCTTACCATGTCCTCTTTCGATCATTGAAGGAATAACTGCCTTTGATACGATGAATGGAGCATTAAGGTCAACATCGATAACCTGTCTGAACTGCTCTGCTGTCATCTCGATCATTGGGATTCTCTTAATGATACCGGCATTGTTAACAAGGATATCGATAGGGCCGACTTCCTTAGTAATCTTCTCAACGAGTTCATTAACGGCTGCCTCGTTAGTAACATCACATACATATCCGTGAGCATTAATTCCTGCTTCCTTGTATGCTGCAAGTCCCTTATCAACAAGTTCCTGCTTAATATCGTTGAATACGATTGTTGCGCCTGCCTTTGCCATGCCTGAAGCGATAGCAAAACCGATACCGTAAGATGCACCTGTTACAAGAGCAATCTTACCCTCAAGTGAAAAATTAACTGACATTTTTCAAATCTCCTTTTCTTAATTTTATAAATGAATTCCAATGTATGTACATCAGAAAAACATTATCTTAAGTCCTTAATATCTACTCCGTCCATATCATCGAAGTCCTGATTCTCGCCAACCATACCCCAGATGAATGAGTATGCATGTGTAGCTGAAGCTGAATGAATTGACCAGCTAGGTGAGATTACTGCCTCTTCATTGTGCATAATGATATGACGTGTCTCTGTCGGCTCACCCATATAGTGGAATACTGCTGCATTCTCAGGTACTTCAAAATACAGATATACTTCCATTCTTCTGTCATGTGTATGACATGGCATTGTATTCCATACGCTTCCCGGCTCAAGAGACGTAATACCCATCTCAAGCTGACAGCTCTCTACCTGTCCCGGAAGGATATACTTGCGGAGGATTCTGTGGTTAGCATCCTCAAGTGTACCAAGCTCAAGCTTATTCTGAGGGAGGATGTCCTTCTCAGGGTCAATGAATACTGTAGGATATGTCTTATGTGCCGGAGCACTATTGAAATAGAACTTAGCAGGATCTGAAGCATCTGCACTTGCAAATGTAATCTCCTTAGCTCCCATTCCTACATACATACCATCTCTGTACTTGAACTCATAAGCCTTGCCGTCTACTGTCACAGTACCCTTGCCACCGATATTGATGATACCCATCTCTCGTCTCTCAAGGAAATACTTAGCTCTGAGCTCGGCACCTGCCTCAAGTGTCAATACCTTATCTGTCGGCATTGCTGCACCAATTATAATTCTGTCAATCTGACTGTAGATTGTCTTAATCTCGTTAGCATTAAAGAGATCCTGCACAAGAAAATCATGTCTCAAGCGTGCAGTATCATATGTCTTCACATCTACGGGATTAGCTCCTGGTCTTACTTCCATCGTATCTTCCTCCTAATAATTTACATTACTTTAACAATAGCATATTTGAGCAATATTTTCAAGAGTATGCACTTTGTAGTTTGATTATCCGAAAAACACTTTAATTAAGTCTGTATATTTCAACAGGGCGCGCGAATATAGCATCTGTTCCCACAAGTTCACACTTTGTAGCCCCATCAAGATTTTTATAAAAATCCAAATACTCATCTTTTTTATATTGGTCTGATTTGCCCGCATTCTCAATTTTGAGGTTTTCATTTTTATTATGTATCTTTTTCTGTTCACCTTTATCCATTTCTGATTCATCAATAATCAGGTATAGAGGTCTTGTAGCATCTATTGAGTCCATTCCGTAATAAGCCTCCATAGCAGTATCATATGTTGTAGCAAAAAACTCTGCCGTTTCGCCTATCTCATTTGTAAAACATATTAAAAGCCATTCACTGCTTAATAAAACAATCGAATTTGCATCGCTTTCGATATCTTTCAAACTTATACCTGTTTCTTGATGTTTCTGGTAATAATTATTGTAGGATAATATATTGCTAAGCACGCAAAACAGCATACATATCATACAGCACACGATTCTAATTGCTTTCTTATCTTTTATCCATACAGCTACACTTGTAACAACTGCCACAAACAGAATTGCAAGCATCGGATATGCAATAAATGCATACCTGTTAGTAAATATGCCCATTCCATAGACTGATGTTCTTATAGAATCCATGAATAATATAAAGCACACTGTGACTGCCATTACAAGATATGTGTATTGCGGATGTTTTACTTTATTCCACACAAACTTTGCTGCATCAGATACTTTTGCTAATATTTTCTTAAGCCAAGCCTCATTTCTGAACACAAATATCAATGGCACCACAAAAAAAGCTGCTATCACAATTCCATATCCGATATACGTCAAAGTCATTGTATGCCATACTGAAGTATGTACTCCGAATATATCGTTTGTTATAAACGCCCAATAGTATCTCACCTGCATATCAAACGGATACATTGACGTTGCATAATCATACTCGCTGGTTGGCATAAACAGATTATATATAGTTCTCGGATACAGTGCCACCGATGCCACAAAAGCCCCAAGCAGTGTGAATCCATACTTGAACATCAGTCTGAATCTCTTTGTAACAAGATAATAAAGGCAATACATTGCAGTAATCGCAAATGCTGCAACCACCGCAAGGTGAAGCGTCAGGAATCCCAACAGGTTAAATACGAACAGTTTTATAAGAAGCTTTTTGTGTGTCTCCTTATTGTCCCTGTTATTATACAGTTCACTTGCATAATACAACGCAATCACTGTAAGCATCGTTCCCGGAGCATAGAATCTTATATATGTAAATATCTCCTGTGCTCCCATTGTGAACCCAAAGAAAGCAACCGAAAGAAGTGACGCGTACTCTTTTTTTGTTATGCTGTATGTAAGCTTATATACGAATATCTGTGTCACAACAAAGTACATCATATTAAGTGCAAATCCGTACCACATAGACCATTTATCCACAAAGAAAGAGCATATCAGGTGCATCATCATATATGACAGCGGCGGATTATAGTCATTGCTTGAATTCATATATGCCGACTTATAATCGAATATCTCATCTCTGCTTACGGTAATATATTCCTTGAGATGCTTTGATTCAATCCACTCATTCGTCTTAGTAGGAATAAGCACATTGCCATCATATCTGTATTCATTCCATGCTGCATTGCCTATTCCATACTCCCACAGTTCATCAGAGTGAAATCCCTGCTTATTGGCAGCAAACATGCAGGTCAGATATATGACCTGCACAGCTATCATGCACGCAAGAATTACATATTCTCTCTTAATGCTTCTCAACCACTTCATAATCTACTCTCCCTCTGTATTATATTAGGTGTCCTGCCTCAACATTATAATGTAATATCTTACCATAATACAGATATAAAATCTAGCCATTCTCATGCGGAAGTCTCAGCCTGAACAGCTTTCTCTTAAGCCTCTTCCACCTGAACGGTACAAGCGGATAAAGATAACTCTTGCCTGATATAGTATTGTTAAATGCAAGCATGAGAATCCATATGACAATCCCCGCAGCAAAGCCCCACAGGTCGAAGAATGCCGTAAGAATGAGCGTTACTATTCTCACAAACTTAAGCGCATACCCCATCTCAAAGCTTGCCTGTGAATAAGTTGCAACCGTCACAACCGCCATGTAAAGCATTGCCTCAGGGCAGAACCAGCCGGATGATACGGCATATTCTCCCACAACGATACCGGCAACAATACTCAGCGGTGTTGACATCATTGTCGGCGTATTCACCGCCGCAAGACGCAGACCGTCTATGCAGAATTCAAGAAGCAGCAGCTGCAGAAGAACAGGCACCTCTACATTTTCAGAAATCTTAATAAAATCAAGCCATTCCGGTATCCATGACGGATTGTTAATAAGAAGGAGCCAGAATGGCGTAAGCAGAACTGTGACAATTGTAACGACGAATCTCGACCACCTCAGATAAGTTCCCACCACCGGAGGAAAATAGAAGTCATCCGCCTCTTCAAGGACATCAAAGACGCTCGTCGGAAGTATCATTGCCGCAGGCGAATTATCAACGAACACAACCACATTGCCGTCAAGCACTGCCGCAGCCGCTGTGTCAGGTCTTTCCGAATATTTGAACTTAGGAAATGGATTTATCCAGCTTTTTTCCAAAAGACATTCCGCAAGGCTCTGGACATTCATAGTAAGCGATTCAACCTTTATAGACTCAATACGTTTTTTGAGCTGCTTTACAAATCTTTTATCAACCTTATCCTCTATATAGCAAAGTACAATATCTGAACATGAGCGTTCCCCAACACCAAGTATCTCCGCCGAGAATAGCGGGTCTCTTATTCTTCTCCTCACCAGAGCCACATTAAATACAAGCGTCTCAACGAAGCCATCCCTTGAGCCTCTCATCACACGGTCTTTCCATGGCTCATCCACACTTCTTGCAGGATACGTTCTCCCATCAATGGCAATCCCGACATCAAAGCCATCTATAAATACACACGTTATTCCCGACAGTATTGCTGTCACAGCCTTGCCGGCGTCATCAATCTTCTCAACTTCCGCATATGGCATTCCGACCTTGAGGAATGTATACACATCCTTTACATCATTCTCTTTCAGTCCCATAAAAAACTGCATAAGCTTATGCATAAGATCTTCCTGCAGGAAGCCGTCAACAAAGAAAAATCCCGCCATCTTACCACCAATATCGACAGTCCTGTACAGAATATCAAAATTGTAGTCCATTCTCAGCTTTTGCTGCATAAGCTTCACGTTATCCGCTGCATTTATGCTAAAATCCCTCATTGTGCCATTCTCCATTTCACCATATGAACTCTGTTCATAATATGAACTATGTTCATTATATGAACACTGCATGAATTGACGGCATCAGCCGTCTGTGCCGTTTTATATAGAGCTAGTATGCACAATGTCTGTCATTAATATACAAAAAACAGGCACCATACAAGTGTATATATCTATCACCTGTACAGTGCCTGTCATTCATCATGCAATCATATCAGACTGCACAACAATGTTATTACCACAACAATGTTATTACCATAACAATGTTATTATCATAACATTGTCATATATTACTGCTGGCTCTTCTTAAGGAGTGTCTCGTACTTCTTCTTAGCATTAGCTTCTGCCTCTGAGAACAGCTTCTCTGCTCTCTCAGGATTCTGCTTCTTAAGGTTGATGTAACGGTTCTCTCCCATGATGAAGTCCCTGTATTCCATTGTTGGAGCCTTGCTGTCAAGAACGAATGGATTCTGTCCTTCTGCTTCCCTACGTGGGTCGAATCTGAACAGGTTCCAGTATCCTGACTGAACTGCAAGCTTCTCTTCCTCAATCGCCTTAGCCATACCCTTACGGATACCATGGTTGATACATGGAGCATAACCAATTATGATTGAAGGTCCGTTGTAGCTCTCAGCTTCCTTGATTGCCTTAACACACTGAGTCATATCAGCACCCATAGCAACCTGTGCAACATAGATGTAACCATAGCTCATTGCAATTGCAGCAAGATCTTTCTTCTTAACATCCTTACCTGCAGCAGCGAACTGTGCAATAGCACCAAGGTTAGTAGACTTAGAAGCCTGTCCGCCAGTGTTAGAATAAACCTCTGTATCGAATACGAACACATTGACATCCTTATGAGCTGCAAGAACATGATCAAGTCCGCCGTAGCCGATATCATAAGCCCATCCGTCACCACCGAGAATCCACTGTGACTTCTTTGAAAGGAATTCCTTCTCTGCAAGAACTTCCTTAGCCTTATCGCATCCGCACTTCTCAAGTGCAGCAACAAGCTTATCTGTAGCTGCTGAGTTAGCTTCGCCGTCTTCGTATGTTGCATAGTACTCTTCGATAGCTGCCTTAATATCAGCATCATCTGTATTAGCAAGAATATCATCAAGCTTATTCTTAAGTGAGCTGCGGAGTGCATCAGCACCAAGCTTCATACCAAATCCAAACTCTGCATTATCCTCGAATAATGAGTTAGCCCATGCAGGTCCCTTGCCGGCCTTATTAACTGTATATGGAGTTGAAGGTGATGAACCTGCCCAGATTGAAGAACAACCTGTTGCATTGGCAATCATCATTCTGTCACCACAAACCTGTGTGATAAGCTTAGCATAAGGTGTCTCACCACATCCTGCACATGCACCTGAGTACTCAAGCAATGGCTGTCTGAACTGTGATCCCTTAACTGTAGCAACCTTGAACTTCTCAAGCACATCCGGCTTATCTGATACAGTAAGTCCGTAATCAAAGAACTTCTGCTCATCCATCTGTGACTCAAGTGGAGCCATCTTAAGTGTATCAGCCTTGTTATTGCCAGGGCAGACATTAGTACATGAACCGCATCCTGTACAGTCAAGAACTGATACTGTCATTGCAAAGTAATATCCAGGCATACCTGTCATTGCATGAACCTTCATGCCTGCAGGAGCTGCATTCTTCTCTTCCTCATTCATAACAACAGGACGGATTACAGCATGTGGACATACATATGCACACTGGTTACACTGAATACATGATTCTGAATTCCAGCATGGAACATCTACTGCAACGCCACGCTTCTCATAAGCTGCTGTACCCTGTGGGAATGTACCGTCGATAACATTCTTGAATGTAGATACAGGAAGCTTATTACCCTCACATGCATTGATTGGCTTCTGGATATTGTTAACGAAGTCAAGAACCTCAGGTCTTCCTTCTGTTGCAACAGTAGAAAGATTCTCATCCTTAGCGTTCTTCCACTCTTCAGGAACAGGTACTTCAACAACTTCTCCGGCACCTCTCTCGATAGCCTCAAAGTTCATTCTTACAACATCTTCACCCTTCTTAGCATATGAATGCTCTGCTGCTGACTTCATGTAGCCAATAGCCTCATCCTCAGGAATGATGTTAGCAAGCTTGAAGAATGCTGACTGAAGAATTGTATTGATACGTCCGCCAAGTCCGATCTCCTTACCAAGCTTAATACCATCGATGATATAGAACTTAACATTATGCTCAGCCATATATCTCTTAGCCTGTCCAGGAATATGATCTGCAACCTCTTCAGGTGACCACTCACAGTTAAGAAGGAATGTACCGCCATCCTTAACATCCTGAACCATGTTATACTTGCTCATGTATGCAGGGCAGTGACATGCAACAAAGTCAGCCTTATCAATAAGGTATGTAGACTTAATAGGTGACTTACCAAAACGAAGGTGTGATGTTGTAACACCACCTGACTTCTTAGAATCATAATCAAAATATGCCTGTGCATACATATCTGTATGGTCACCGATAATCTTGATCGAGTTCTTATTGGCACCTACTGTACCATCTGCACCAAGTCCCCAGAACTTACATGATGTTGTTCCGGCTGGAGCAGTATTAGGATTCTCTGTACGTGGAAGTGAAAGGTTAGTAACATCATCCACAATACCGATTGTAAAGTTCTTCTTCTCTGTATTGTTGTATACAGCGATGATGTCTGCAGGAGTTGTATCCTTAGAACCAAGTCCGTAACGTCCGTTAAGAACTGTAACATTAGCGAACTTAGAATCCTTAAGTGCTGCAAGAACATCAAGATAAAGTGGCTCACCGATTGAACCAGGCTCCTTAGTTCTGTCAAGAACATTGATTACCTGTACTGTCTCAGGCATTACTGCAAGCAGATGCTTAGCTGAGAATGGACGATACAGACGAACCTTGATAGCACCAACCTTCTCACCCTTTGATACAAGATACTCAATTGTCTCATCGATAGTATCACAAACTGAACCCATAGCGATGATAACCTTTGTTGCATCAGGAGCACCAACATAGTTGAATGGCTTGTAATCTGTGCCAATCTTGGCATTAACCTTGTTCATGTACTCTTCTACGATATCAGGGATTGCTTCATAATATGGGTTAGAAGCTTCTCTTACCTGGAAGAAGATATCAGGGTTCTGAGCTGAACCGTGAAGTACAGGATGCTCCGGATTAAGAGCTCTCTTCTTGAATGCAGCAACTGCATCCATATCACACATTTCCTTAAGGTCTTCGTAGTCCCACATCTCAATCTTCTGAATCTCATGTGATGTACGGAAACCATCGAAGAAGTGAACGAATGGAACACGTCCCTTGATAGCTGCAAGATGTGCAACTGCACCAAGGTCCATTACTTCCTGAACACTTGAGCTGCAAAGCATTGCAAAACCTGTCTGACGACATGCATAGATATCCTGGTGATCACCAAAGATTGAAAGTGCATGGCTTGCAAGTGCTCTGGCTGATACATCAATAACGCCAGGGAGCAGCTCACCTGCTACCTTATACATATTAGGGATCATAAGAAGAAGTCCCTGTGAAGCTGTATAAGTTGTTGTAAGTGCACCTGCTGCAAGAGCACCATGGAATGCACCTGAAGCACCACCTTCTGACTCAAGCTCGAATAACTTAACAGTGTCTCCGAAGATGTTCTTTCTTCCCTGTGTTGCCCACTGATCTGTATAATCAGCCATTGGTGAAGAAGGTGTGATAGGATAGATGGCAGCTACTTCTGTGAACGCATAAGATACGTGAGCGGCAGCTGTGTTACCATCCATAGTTTTCATTTTTCTTGCCATGAATGAATACCTCTTTCTTTCTTTATTAATAGAAATTATTCATTTCTGTTAACCTTATTTTATTATCAATAGCCTAAAAAGTAAAGCACATAATGAAAATTTTCGTCAATTTTAATAAATACTTGTCGTATACAAAAAACTTGTTAAACCTTTGTCAAATTTTCCGTTCTTTCTGCATCATTTCTGCATCATTCCGTTTTCCAAAACACGTCATGCAGTACGCAAACATTGCAAAAAAGAATACCACAAGTCCCCTGAACACAAAGAACCAGTGCACTATCGTATGATTTGCGACAACGCAATACCACGCTATCGGCAGCAATGCTATAAATCCAAATATAAGCAGATTCTTTTTTCTCTTCAACTGCTCATTTCTATAAATAATCATAAGTATAAATGAAACAGCTATAATTGCTCCCATAATTGCCAGTACATAATCAACACATGCTGTTTTGAATGGATTTTCAATCTTTTCAAAGAAAAATATCTTTTCATTTATCATATATCCCATGATTACATTTTCATGCATATTGCCGCTTCTGTAATTAATCTGGTTAATAGCATTATCAATAACATTCCTGTGAAGAATAACAGAGCCTGCAGCCCATTTGCCTGCCCACATAAGACCATACCCCATTACCCATGAGACGCAGCATTTAAAAAGCACATATAATTCATCTGTAAGCTTTTCATTCTTCATCATAATCGCGCATATCGTAAGTGGCACTCCGAGCGATGCCACAGGATATGTGAGGAAATCAAAAAACGCGGTCATAATTCCCATAACAAGCAGTACTACCGGCATTCTGAAGCTTTCCATTGTAATCCTGCTGTCCAGACACAGCCATATTACACCTATATTCATTATGTAATATATAGAAGAATTCTGCATTGAAAATGGAATAACCCACGGTGACATGCATATGATTGCAGCCATATAAGCAATAAGGTATTTTACCCCGAATCTTCTTGCTACTGCCCATAATGCAGCCAGTGTTACCAGACCTGCAATTATTCCGTTTATAATCCTTATGCCCGAATAATTAAATACCAGCAGCAGCGGGCGGAGGAATAATTTATATCCATGCCAATATCTTGCATATTCCTGCTGATAGTATTCATTCTGTCCATCTGCATATATCACAAGTGCATCTGAAGGCTTTTTATATATATCCGTCGGAAGATAATAGGCAGCATTCATCGCATTATATGCCACGCCTCTGTTCTCATCCGCTGCCACACACTCCGTAAGCATCGTTGCATCCGTATAATTATCAAGTACAGTAATCCACGGATATCTTTTAAACAGCGCCTTATAACTGCCCTCGCTTCTGAATACATCTGCTGACTCGCTGACATGCTTTTTAATTGTGCCGGCAGGCAGGCACTGCACCGCAATCATAATTACTGTGCCGGCAACGACAGCTGCAAGCACGAATATGATATTCTTCAATATCATATTCAAAAAATCTTTAACCCTATTCATATTCTACTCCTTTAAAACTATTTATTATAATTTCCATACTATTATATACTATGTAAGCCTGCTCCTGCAATCCCCATAAAGCGCCCCCATAAAGATATTAAAAAAAGCCCGGCCGGCGGACTGCACAATATCCGCCGGCTGAGCCTTCATTATCAATCATTCAGCATTTTTATTATTTATTATCAGCACTTTGTAGTCATCAGAACTACATTTTAGAAATCATCCGCACCCTGAAGAGCATCATATCCTGTCTCGCCTGTACGAATCTTAACAACATCCTCGATGTCATGTACGAAGATCTTGCCATCACCGATGTGTCCTGTGTAGAGAACCTTTCTGGCTGTATTGATTACATCAAGCACAGGAACCTTGGCAACTACCATCTCAACCTTAATCTTAGGAAGAAGGTTCATCTCAACCTCAACACCACGATAGTACTCTGTAGCACCCTTCTGGACACCACATCCAAGAACCTGTGTTACCGTCATACCTGTTACACCAAGGTCGTTCATCGCCTTCTTGAGAGCCTCGAACTTAGCCTGCTTCATGATAATCTCAACCTCAGTAATCTTAGCGTCACTGTTGTTGAGTGAAGCCTTCATAGTAACAGGAACTGACTTTTCAACTGTCTCTGAGCCAAGCTCAATTGTCTCACCGCCATCATCAAGGTCATTTGTTGAGAATGCAAATCCTGCATATGCACTTGCCAGTCCATGCTCTGTTGCATCAAGACCTTCAATCTCTTCCTTGGCTGATACACGAAGACCGACTGTGTTCTTAAGCACTGTAAATATAATTACCATACATACTGTTACCCATGCAAGTACTGATACAACACCAAGTATCTGGATTCCAAGGAATCTGAAGCCGCCACCGTAGAAGAGACCGCCATCTGTTGCAAAAAGGCCGACAGCTATTGTACCCCAGACACCGTTACCAAAGTGAACTGCTACAGCACCGACAGGGTCATCAATCTTAAGGACCTTATCAAGAAGTTCTACTATAAGTACTACTATAATACCTGCAACTATGCCTGTTACGGCTGCACCGAACGGATCCATCACATCACATCCGGCTGTGATTGCTACAAGACCTGCAAGTGTACCGTTAAGTGACATTGAAACATCAGGCTTCTTATAACGGATCCATGTAAATATCATTGTTGTACATGTTGCAACTGCTGCTGCAAGGTTTGTATTGTAGAAGATAAGACCTGCGCTTACCATAGCTTCATCTGTATCCATTGCAACTGTTGAACATCCGTTGAATCCAAACCAGCAGAACCAGAGAATAAATACACCAAGTGCTGCCATTGTAAGGTTATGTCCGAGAATTGCCTTAGGCTTGCCGTCCTTTGTGAACTTGCCGATACGAGGTCCAAGGAATGCCGCACCGATAAGTGCTGCACATCCGCCTACCATATGTACTGCCGTAGAGCCTGCAAAATCATGGAAGCCAAGCTGTGCAAGCCAGCCGCCGCCCCATATCCAGTGACCTGATACAGGATATACAATAAGTGAAATCAGAAAACTGTAAATGCAGTATGCACTGAACTTTGTTCTCTCTGCCATAGCTCCTGACACGATAGTTGCTGCTGTTGCGCAGAATACTGTCTGGAAGATAACATATGCATACTTTGGAACTCCTGAAGGAAGAACATCTGCATAACTGCCAAGAGTGAACAGATCAATTGAGCCAAACAACGGAGATGTACTTCCGAACATAATACCAAATCCAATTATCCAATATACCGGAGTACCGATACAGAAATCCATAAGGTTTTTCATAATGATGTTACCGGCATTCTTAGCTCTTGTCAGACCTGACTCAAGAATTGCGAATCCTGCCTGCATAAAGAATACTAATGCGGCGCCTACAAGCACCCAGATTGTGTTTACTGAACTAAATTCCATAACATAATCCTCCCTGTTTCATATTTATTTGAATGCTGCTCACACATCACTCTCCCACCCTTGGCCTTCAGGCTTCTGGAAATGCACACCTGCCGCGTAGCAGCCGCGGTCATAATCTGCATAAAAAAATGCGTGCAACTTTCCGAAGAAAATTACACGCATTTGTGTTCGCTTTATTCATGTTTATGCACATATAATACATATCCATTTTTAAAAAATATTGAAAAAATCGGACATCATTTTATTGACTTTTAATAAAGTGTTTAGTATTCTTAATAAAACTTCATTTTATAATCACAAAAGCCACATAGACTTGCACTTATGCATTATTCCGCCAAACCGCATATTGCATGGACGCTGTCCGTGTGCAGAAAGCAGTGCATGTATTGAAACAGGAATTAAAATCAGAAGCAGTCATTGAATTCATGGCTTCACAGCCATTCGTCTTCTATCAGCTCAGCCCTATTGCAGATATCACATTTTCAGATGAAGCATTGGAATGTTACGTTGATTTCCGCAGCTCAGATGCATCTGCAATTGCCGGTTCTGTTATACGTTTTATCCCGGATGAGCATGTCATACGCATAACAGCTGATAATCACAGAGAACCCGTATTTATACATACGCTCAGCTCGCCGTCTGATATCAGTCTTGCAGAACTAATGCCGGGTTCCCATATCACAATAACACTGATAAAGCCGGAACATTTCTTCACATCAGATGCTGCCGGGCCTTTGTGCGATATGATGTCGATAATACGTGACAGCCGCGGTGCAGCTTCAGTGGCATTCCTTGCAGATGAATTCGTATACTCAACACGCCATATAACGCGTCTGTTCGACAGGTATCTCGGATACAGTCCCAAGTCCTACTGCCGCATGACCCGCCTGCACTGTGCACTTCGTGAGATACAAAAAAATCCCGGTCAGAGTAATTCTTCATTCATTGAGAATCTCAATTACTCAGACCAGGCTCATTTTCAGAGGGACTTTAAATATTATATGGGAATTACACCCCGCCAGTACATTCACATATTGCGCTTGTCTATATACTGAATCATTCCGGGTCCCAGCTTCTCTGTAGGCCGTGCAATAAATCCGTGTCCTGTATAGAACGTCTCACGTCCCTTGGCACACATAAGATCAAACATCATCTCTGTGCCGTCAGCTGTTATTCCGGCAACATACTCCTTAAGCATACCGAGTATAGTGCTTCCGACTCCGTTATGCTGCGTATTGGGAACTACTATCAGATCCTGCACATAACATATTACTGCTCCGTCACCTACAATTCTTCCCATTCCTGCAGGCTCCCCGTCAATATATGCCGTCACAATGTACAGACTGTTATCAATCGCTTTCTGCGCCTGAGCCCTTGTGAGCTTCTTCCATCCGACACGCTCCCTTAGTCCCAGATATGTGTCCACATCAAGCGTATTCTCTCTATATTCTGTCATTATATATACAAATCCTTGTCATTATATTATTTGAGTGTAATCTTAACCGGGCTCACTCCCTGTCCGCTTAATGACAATGTAAGACTCGATATCTCTTCTGCATTCTTCTCTGATATCATGAATAATACAACAGCCTTATAGTCTTCTCCGGGTGCTATTGTAACATCCGAAAGCGTATTTAGGTCATTCTTAAGCATAGTTGCGTATTCTGCCACGCCTGCGCCGCCATTAACCGAAAGCTTCATCACGACACCAAGCGGTGCAGTATTGCAGACAATATTACTTCCCGTTGTATTCTTAAGATTGAATTCAACAGCCACAATGTCCTTTCCTGAAATTGCCCTTACAGACAGTGTATCGCTTTCCTCAGGATAATTCTTACCTACAGTGTAACCCGAATATGATATTGTAATCCCGTCAAGATTCATCGCAGCTGCAAGATCTGACATAGACCCCGTTGTCGCAGAGGATGTCGCCTTCTGTCCATGCTGTGTGGCAGACTGTGTAGCTTTCTGTCCTGACTGCGTTGTCTGCTGGCTTCCCGTTGCTGCGCTTCCGGTCGGTCTCTCAAAATTAGTTATATTGTCATTAACTTTTATGTACTTCCATTCATTCTCATAAGAATACTTCATCAGCGTGCCGCCGATATATTCTGCAATAAGGTCATTCTGTTCGGATGTTACCTTCACACTGCTGCCACAGCCGCCGAGCATAAGAGCTGCTGCCGTAAGCGGTATAACCGATGCCTTAAGTGCGGCTTTTTTAATTGTATTTGTTTTCATACAGGAATCCTCATTCTAATCCGTAAAGCTTAATAACCATACTATAATACAAATCTTTCCATACTTTAAATATTATACCATCAGTTATTCATTTTTGCAATCCAGTTCAAACCAGAACTCAACTCCGTTAGAATGGTTAATCACCCCGTATCCGCTGTTGTTTGACTCCATTATTGCCTTTACGATAGAAAGCCCGATTCCGTTACCGCCGTATTCTCTTGTTCTCGCTTTGTCGACCTTATAGAACTTGTCCCATATCTTAGGTATATCCTCTTCCGGAATATTCTTTCCGGTATTAAATACAGATACTCTTACGGCATCCTCATTCTTTTCTATAGCAACCTTTATAACCTTATCAAACTCGCAATGATTAATGGCATTGCTGAAATAATTAGTTACGACCTCCTCAATCTTGTACTCATCCCCCCACACATATACAGGTTCCTTCTGGTCAAATATGACATTTATCCCATTCTGTGATGTTCTTATGCCATTATTGCTGATAACCGACTGTATAAGCTCCGTCACATTGAATCTTTCAATAACAGGCTCATCATTCCACTCCATCTGGTTAAGTGTAAGAAGCTTCCTGACCATGTCATTCATCTTCGATGCCTCATCCATAATTACATCACAGTAAAAATCCATACTCTCAGGATCGTCGCTTATCCCCTCCTTAAGTCCTTCAGCATACCCCTGTATCAGTGCTATAGGTGTCTTAAGTTCATGTGAAATGTTAGACAGAAATTCCCTTCTGCTCTCGTCTATCTTATTCTTATTCTCTATATCTTTCTGCAGCTCAATATTAGCGCTCTTAAGCTGTGATATGTTGCGCTCAAGCTTCTCTGACATTGCATTAATGCTGTTCCCCAGAAGCCCTATCTCACTCTTATCATTGCCTGTATATCTGGCTGTAAAATCCATCTCAGCCACCCGCTCAGCAATATTGCTTAGCTCTTTTACAGGCTTTGTTATATAACTTGAAAATACATACGCAACCACTATGCTTGTGCAGCCCACCGCAAGTCCTACATATGCAATAAATCTGTTTGATATCGCAATGCTCTCTTTTATGCTCTGCACAGGCATTCTGAGCATCGCAATATAGTTCTCCGAATTACATCCGGCATAGCTTCCCCATATTTCAATATAATAGTCTCCCATCTTCTTGTCATATGCCTTCTGCACGGTATAATTCTCTTTTTTCTCGATTATATCGATTTTTTCTGAAGGCTTGGCAAAGATACTGTCAACCATTCTGTCCCTGTCATCTACTCCGCCCTGATTCTTTGATGAGTATATGGTATTCCATCCACTGTCAACTATAAAAAGCGATACACCAACAGGATTAGTAACCTTCTCTATTCTGTTACTCATCTCCGATGCATCAATCTCACAATTCTCATACTTTGCAAGAATCTCTCCCACTTCATTATACGCATGCACAATATCACGTTTCTTCTCATTACTGTAAAATCTCGTTATAAATGTGCTATTTATCGCAAGTATGAGCAGCACAAGTCCTGTGACCATCGCTGCCAGCAGAATCATTATCTTAGTCTTAAGTGAATGATGCATATTATCCGTAACCTCCGTGTCAGCTTTATGCTTATATTTATCCTGATTTTTCACACTATACGGATATAATATACTCCCGGTGTGAACTTAATGTGAATAATGCTGACAGGGAGAACGGAATTCATTCCGCCTCCCTGTCAGCATTAACATTAATTATATATCTACTTATAATCCATAACCAAAAACATCGGTTTAATTGCTACAACCTCGTCATACTCTTCCTGTTCAACAACCACACTTGAATTAAGTGCCTTAAGGTCTTCCTTAAGGATTCTGAGTGCCTCAGGAATCGTATCAGCCCTGCCTTCCCTAAGTATCTCCTGCATTCTCTTAAGCACTACAGGATGTGCGTAACATGCAGGAACCGGAAAATCAGGATACTTTTTAATATATGATTCCATGTCATCGACTGCTTTTAACAGACGTCCTTCAATATACCTTCTGTTATTATGTGATGTTGGAAGCACACTGGCACCGGAAAACAGGAATATCGCTGCAAGTCCGAACAACAGAAAATATACTCCGAGCCCGGCCTGTGTTGCCATTGCATATATTCCATATACAAATGCTGCCACTCCCATAATGGTTATCGCAAGTGCCACCCACTTATATGCCGGATTACTTCTTTCATATACTCTCTTTTTCTTTGCTGACTGGCTGAGATTAAGATACAGATCAGACTTTCCATGCAGATATTTTTCAGCTTTTTCGAGCATTGCTATATCAGCCTTTGCCTCATCCGATATATCTCTTTCCTGCTGTTTAAGAGCAAGCCTTCTCGCCTTCTCATCAAGCTTTCTCTGCGCTTCGACACTATGTACCGGGATATCCGGGAATTCCTGTTCAATATAAGCAATCAGTCTGTCGACATCTTCCTCACGCTTAAAATTGCACTGTTTTTCCCTGCCGTCATCATATTCAACCACAAGGTAGGGCAGAGAGCCGAACACTCCCTTGCCTGTGAATCCTCCTTTGCTCATGGCAACTCTCTTAAAGATTCTCGATACAGAACTGATAGGTACATAATACTGTCTGTCTATATAGAAACTGTTAAGATATATTGCCTTCTTTCCTACTCCGCATGGTCCGAACTTTCTGCATGCTTTCTTATCACTGACAAGCTCTTCTTCCCGGAGGGCGGTGCTGCCCAGCCTCTGTGGTTTAAATATCATACACTCATCTCCATTCTGCCAACGCTGTTATGTAAATTAATGTAAATAATTATTGATTCATCTCAAATCAGTTCTTAGCAGGCTTTGGCTGCTTCTTTGTTGCATATATGAATATTCCGAGGAACAAAGCAGCAAGGACAAGTCCTACCGGATAAGCTATTGTTGTTGAAAGATGGAGACATTCAGGTGCGCAGAAGAAATATGTCATTGAAACTGCACTCATGAATGTTGCAGGAACCGCTGTAATCCAGTAGTTCTTCTTCTCACGGAACAGATACATGCTGGCTGTCCAGAGAACTATCATTGCAAGTGTCTGGTTAGTCCAGCTGAAATATCTCCATACAATTGAATAATCCAGATGTCCTACAAATGCGCCAACTGCAAGAAGAGGAACGCAGAGGATAAGTCTCTTGGAGAACTTATTCTGGTCAATCTTGAACCAGTCTGCAAGAACAAGTCTTGCACTTCTGAATGCCGTATCACCTGATGTTATAGGGCATACAATAACACCAATCATTGCAAGTGCAACACCAACGCTGCCCATCGTCTTGATGCAGACATCATATATAGCTGCTGACTGTCCGCTTGCAAGAACTGCACTAAGTCCTGTGCTCAAGCCGCCGCTTACTTCATAGATTGCGCATCCTGCTGCTGCCCAGATAAGAGCTATAACACCTTCTGCAACCATTGCACCGTAGAATACGAAGTGACCCTGCTTCTCAGACTTCATACAACGTGCCATAAGAGGTGACTGTGTTGAATGGAAACCTGATATAGCACCACAGGCAACCGTTATGAACATGAAGCTCCATACAGGAGTTCCCTTTGGATGCATGTTGTAGAAATGTGACCATATCTCAGGTATTGTGAATTCCGGATGAATGAATATACCGAATATAACACCTACCGCCATAATGATAAGGCAGATACCAAACAAAGGATATATACGTCCGATAATCTTATCAATTGAGATAAATGTTGCAATGAAGTAGTAAGCAAGTATTATCCAGAGCCACATCTCTGAACTTGTTAACATTCCTGTCACTCCGCCATTCTTAAGAAGAGTAACTATAAGTCCCGCAGGTCCGACAGCGAATACCGTACCAACCATAACCAGAAGCACGACACTGAATACACGCATTACATTCTTCATTACTCCTCCGAGATAGATACCACATACCTCAGAGATAGATGCACCATCATTACGTTCCGAAAGCATACCTGAGAAGTAATCATGCACACCACCTGCAAATATTGTACCAAATGTAATCCATAAGAATACTACAGGTCCCCAAAGTGCACCCTGCATTGCACCAAATATTGGTCCAAGGCCTGCGATGTTAAGCAGCTGTACAAGGAACAGCTTCCACTTTGGCATTACTACATAGTCTACGCCATCATTAATTCTTACTGCCGGGGTCTCTCTGTCATCCGGTGCGAATGTATTTTCTACAATCTTACCATAGACAAAATACCCTCCAATAAGTAAAGCAAGACAAATAAAGAAACTAATCATAAGAAACACCTCCGATCGAGTATTTTATTTATGCACACATTATAGTACAATTATAAAAATTTTCAATACTTTTTCGACATTTTTTGGTAATTTTTGCGATTTTTTTCTTTACTTGTCCTGCTTCTTTATCCAAACTACACAATTATTATATTTTACAGCATTTATCTTACAATTATTTTACAAATATCATACAAATCAAAGCTTTATACTTCAAATTTGTAGCCCATACCCCAGATTGTCTTAATGTATTCTCCCTTCTCTCCCATCTTCTTGCGGAGCTTTTTGACATGTGTATCTATTGTTCTTGCATCTCCAAAATAATCATAATTCCACACATTATTAAGAATCTTCTCTCTTGAAAGTGCGATTCCCTTATTATCTATAAAATACTCAAGCAGCTCAAATTCCTTGAAGCTCAGGTCAATCTTCTGACCGTCTATCTTAACTACATGAGCCGACTTATCCATCTCAATTCCGCCAATCTCAATAATCTCTCCGGCATCCTTGGAATATACTCTTCGTATTATTGCATCAACTCTTGCAGTAAGAATCTTCGGGCTGAACGGCTTGGAAATATATTCATCAACTCCGAGTTCAAAGCCCTGAAGTTCGTCACGTTCCTCACCTTTGGCTGTAAGCATTATTATAGGCACTTTTGAATTACGCCTTATCTCCGCGCAGACTTCCCATCCATCCATCTTAGGCATCATCACATCAAGTATTATAAGCGCAATATCTTTGTCTTCGTAAAATATATCAAGCGCTTCCTCTCCGTTGGCTGCCTCTATAACATCATAATTGTTCCTTGCAAGGAAATCATGAACAAGCTTCCTCATTCTGCTCTCGTCATCCACAACAAGTATCTTCATCTTATCCATATCTAACTCCATTCCAATTTTTTTAATTGTTCTGTATTTTTGAATTTTACTTCATATTATTGTCGGAAATGTGAAGTTCCTTCTCTTTTTGTTCAATTACTTTCTGTCTCCGGTCAAGTTCTTCCTGCCATGACGAATATTTGTCCTGAAGCTTTGTCTCATAATTGAGTATATTGGGATTGGAGCTTGTCGCAGTTATAGCAATCATAACAATTATAATAATAACAAGTGCGACATTAATTATTACTGACTTGTTAAAACGGCTCTTATACATGAACACTTCCCGCTGAAGTTCCTTAACTTTTCCTCTGCTGCTAAGCGCTTCCCTTCTGTCATCCATTGCCTGCTGTGTCTCAACATTAATCGGTATCGGTCTTATCTGTCCATTAGGCACTGCCTTGCTCTTGTAAAGCTGCTGCTGGAGCTTCTTAATGTAATCCATCCCGACAGGAGACCTGAATAACTGCTTATCCAGTATATTGTTATAAAGCCTGTACACCTGTCCTATATCATTATAATCAGCCTTTGATGAAAGATACTTTATTGCCTCAAGTTCTTCCTTTGCAGCATCAGCCTCTTCTTTTGTCTCGAATGTATATCCGCCAACCACAAAGCCCTTTGAATTCTGTTTAACGTCCGTGTTTCCCATAGCTGTACCCTCCATCCGGCATTGCATCATCACATATTATAAACCCACACATAGTCACATATAAAAAATACCGGGCAAATAAGCGCCTGCAGACCATCCTTTTGGTCATGCATCCGTTGTCTTCGCCCGGTCTCCCACAAATGAACAACAGCCTGCTAAGACTGCCTAACCCCTTTGGTTATTCTATTGTTCTTTTGTAAATACAATTTTAACATTTTTCAGGAGTAAAATCAATGCTCATTTGTGCAGTTTTTATAAATTAAGTATTAATTAAACAGTAATTTTGTGGAAAGTCTTCTTACCCTTCTTAAGTACAAGTCCTTCACCTGCGAATCTGTCCTTTGCAATTACCGCATTAATGTCTGCAATCTTCTCTCCATCGAGAGTAATACCGCCCTGTTCAACCGCTCTTCTTGCTTCTGAACGTGATGCAACAATTCCTGTCTTGTGAACAAGTGTAACAATATTAATTGCGCCGTCCTCAAAGTCAGCATCCTCAAGCTTTGTAGAAGGCATATTAGATGTGTCACCACCGCCTGCGAACAGTGCCTTGGCTGCAGCGTCAGCCTTCTGCGCCTCTTCCTCGCCGTGTACAAGCTTTGTAAGTTCATATGCAAGAATCTCCTTAGCCTTGTTAAGCTGTGAGCCTTCCCAGCTCTCCATCTTCTCAATCTCCTCAAGAGGAAGGAATGTAAGCATCTTGAGACACTTGATTACATCAGCATCGGCTACATTTCTCCAGTACTGGTAGAACTCATAAGGTGTTGTCTTATTGGCATCAAGCCATACTGCGCCTGACTGCGTCTTACCCATCTTCTTGCCCTCTGAATTAAGGAGAAGGTTAATTGTCATTGCATATGTGTCTTTACCAAGCTTTCTTCTGATAAGCTCTGTTCCGCCAAGCATATTGCTCCACTGGTCATCTCCGCCGAATTCCATATTACATCCGTACTTCTGGTACAGCATATAGAAATCATAACTCTGCATTATCATGTAGTTGAACTCAAGGAAGCTTAAACCTCTCTCCATTCTCTGCTTATAACATTCTGCCGTAAGCATTCTGTTTACGCTGAAATGCGGTCCAACCTCACGAAGCACATCAACATAGTTCAGGTTCATAAGCCAGTCTGCGTTATTTACAAGAAGCGCCTTGCCGTCTGAGAAATCAATAAATCTTGCCATCTGCTTCTTAAAGCATTCAACATTGTGGTTAATCGTCTCAACCGTCATCATCTGGCGCATATCAGTACGTCCCGAAGGGTCACCTATCATGGCTGTACCTCCGCCAATCAGTGCTATCGGCTTATTGCCTGCCATCTGAAGTCTCTTCATAAGACAGAGTGCCATAAAGTGTCCTACATGGAGGCTGTCCGCTGTAGGGTCAAAGCCAATGTAGAATGTTGCCTTACCGTTATTGATAAGTTCCTTAATCTCATCCTCATCTGTTACCTGCGCGATAAGTCCGCGCGCTACAAGTTCATCATAGATTGTCATGTCTTAGTCCTCTTCCTTTTTTAATTCTAAAAAGAGCCCTATCCAAAAGGACGAGGGCTCTTCCCGTGTTACCACCTTTATTCACATACAGCTCACGCTGCATATCTTATCAAGTATTGATTGATGTACATTCATACTCAAAGCAGGTTAACGTCTGCCATTCCGTCTTTACCTAGTTAGTATATACTGATATCGCCACCGTTATTGTCGGTTATTATCAGCTATCATCCAATACTGTTCAGTAAAGCTGCTCAGGGAGGTATTCATTCCGTACTTTCACTGCGCCTCTCATCAACCGGCTGCTTTCTGTTGCTTCCGATGCGAAATTACTTATTCCCTTCATTGCATTTGTTTATTCAGATATTTTGCATTATACATAATAGGGCTGATTTCGTCAATAGATTTTTACATGTTGCTTTAAATCTGTGTCATAGCTAAGCCCTTTTATATTATCAATCAAACTATTTTTACTGTAACTAACTGTTTTTGTTCAAGATTGATCCCTTCTTTCGTTAATTCGGTAAATGCATTATTAACCGTTATCAGCATATCTTTCACCTTCTGATTTACTTACTCTTTTGCAATAATTATCTCGGCCCCATAAATCGATCACCGTTCAGATGTATCATATGCTCCGGCATTTCAGCAATCCAGACCTCTGTTTCCCACGCGAGTTCCTCAGCAAATTTTTTGTACGTTTTGAAATCCAGAAATGCTGTTACAAATATTTTTCCTGCTGTTACATCTTTCGTCATCTCTGTTATTTCCAATATACGTTTCGGGTCCATCGGTCCTACAGACGTTACCGATTCAATAAAATAGATCCAATTCTTGTCCTTACGATATAGCACTACATCAGGCATCTTATCATGTAACGTAATTTCAAATCTCAGTTCTTTTAATTTTTCTATATTCTTAACCAAATCTTTTTCTATTGTATCTCCAACGTACAGACACTCAGAATCAGGAGCAAATCTTGGTGCAAATTCCTCGATAATGGCTTTTTGCAGTTCATTATGCTTACCCGCAGAAAATTTAAAGTTCTCGCCATTTATATTTACCGGCATCATTGTCATCTTCTTTTTAGAAGCGTACAAATCAATTAATTTTTCATGATAACAAAGAAATTGCTTTATAGATTCCTTCCATGCTGGTGTTCCCATCGTTCTCAATATTTTGACTGTTTCTTCCGTCAATCTGTACCGATAGTTCGGACTGTTGGTTGCTTTTCCATTATCCTCTACCAAAGCAGCTGTCCGGAATCTGTGCAGAGCCTGCTTTCTAAACGTTTCTCTGCTGTTTTCCGCATAGCTCATGCCATAAAATGTATTAACAAACTGAATAATATCATGAATACGAATCCATTCATTTGTTGCTTCACTCCATAACATATCTGGTTTTATGCCTGCCATTGCCAAAATAACATAGCAGCATATATCCGCTTGTTGTGCTTTGGGCATACCTATTGTTTGTAGAAATTCTCTCGTTTCTTCAATTTTCTTATCCACAGTATCCCTCCAATATCAAATTGCAATTTGCCTCCGAATAATCCTTACTTTTAAGCACTTTTCTGCCCATTTCCCGAATATCATCTAAATCTGGTACTGGCATTGCATTAATTTCTGTTGAATTAACCTGTGTAGATCCATTCAGAATACGATAATATTCATCATAAAGTGTAGAATTAAATAATACATACAACCCATATACCAAACATTCTGACATTTCCGTTAATACACCGTCCACAAAATTAATTTTATTCTGTGTACTTATCTTTTGGTACTGCGGAAATCTTTTGGCTAAATATACTCCGCATTGTAATCTTCGAGGTTCTTCCTTCGCTGTAAAGCGCTTTACAAATAGATAGTTTTTGTTATCTTGCATCAGTCCCTTTTGTTCTGTCACTACATATTCATGTTCTTTTTGTATTGGAAATTCTACCTTCCCTTGCTTTATATGCTGTGAATAAAATAAAGGTATAGCTCCTTCTTCCGCTTCATCCCTCAAGATATCACGATTACGGAAATCTACGGTCAATCCCGTTTTCATTTTTACGCCTATTGCCGGAAGCGTCTTATCAAACTTATGCAGCTTCTTTAATACTTCCACTTCATTTTCATCTGTTACAAGATAAACATAATAGTCTGATCCTGCTACAACCAGATCATACGGAACTGTTAATGATGTCAGATCTCCAAAATCACTATTTGATTTCGATGATGTAATCGTAACTGTTTCTGGCTTCTCAGTCGTCTTCCTTACTTTAATAATAATCGTTTCTTGTAATACACTTTCTTTATCGAAAACTTTATTTCTGCTGACAAAAAGATGAATATGTTCCAATTTCCCTTCTGTCAGAAAATATTCTCGAAAACATTTAAAATACGCTCCTGATGTCCATGATCTCGGAATGATGTAAACCATCTCTCCATTTTCACATAAATTAAACAATCCCATAGATGCAAAAATAAAATATAAATTCGGTGCACCATAACATACCTCTGGCATCGCTGTTGCTTCTGGCGCATCTTTCGGAATTTTCATATATGGCGGATTTCCAATCACAAAATCATATTTATTGGGATCCGCATTTCCTCCCAACATATGATTAAAATCCAGATACTGACTCAGAATATAGTTATCTTCAACGATATTAACTGTAAGTTTTTTCTTTGTCTCTTTTTTACAATATTCCAAATTACGTTTCAACAATGGCAATACATTTTCATCGTTCTCATAGCAGGTAAGCTCAATCTCCTGAATAGAATCTATTGTTTCCAATCGCTCAATAAAAGCACATGATAATATACCTGATCCAGCCCCTGCATCAAGCACACTTACTTTGCCTTTTTTCTCATCGAAGTTATATAATTCTGACATAAAGTGGGCAGTTTCCATACTGGTAAAAAACTGTCCGTATTTTTTACGTTCTTTTTTCGGCATGCTCTCTATATATTCGTTTGTAAGCTCTATAATTTTTTCTAGCATATTCCACCTACCTACAAGCCTTCTATTTCTTTCTATTATACTATAGCACAGACCCTTTTTCAACGGTTTTATAGAACATATGTTCTATTCTTTTATTTCCGTTGTATTATAATCATTATCATCTATATCTATAACATCGTCGTCACTTTCACCTTTGA
>UMIH01037278.1_pt1 | contig 32232 bp, 29 predicted proteins | sample 1965771 | NCBI WGS metagenome assembly UMIH01 (sample SAMEA4836120, study PRJEB28245) | human gut metagenome | biome: gut microbiome; material: fecal sample | place: Denmark | collected 2008
GGGATATTCAATATTTGTAATTAAATATCCCTGCCAAATTGGCTATTTTATTTATCAATGAGTATAAGGAAGTTCCGCTCTGTCTTCGCACTCTGTGCTCGCCAATCGTGAACAGCTATCGCATGGTCAGTGATAATGCTTCTCTGCGTCGCTAACGCTCCTTGACTAGGTTCATGGAAGTTCTGCTCTCGCTCCGCTCGCCAGAACAACTGCGTTTCTAAGTTCAGACTTCGTGCGTTGCACTTGTCTTCTCTAAGAGAACGCAAGTTTCTACATGCGGAATCGTTTTTCACCGCTTTAACAGTATGCGAACCCGCATGGTTATTGAGTTTTTACACCCTTTGACAGGTTGCTAATATCCGCAATCATAAGGTTAAGACATGGCGTACAGACCGTTTGATTTTGTAAACGTGTGGCGGGTACGCCGATATTTTGTAACACTTTTATAATGCAAAATCATTATAAATACTGCTGCCGATTTTGGTAATATATCTGTCCGCAAATTTGTTTAGGGCAGTTTTGCGAATGGCATTAACACCCTTTCAATGATCACTTTTATTGAAACCGATATTTTCCTTTTCCATGTCCGGTTACGGATACGATCACCTTGCTATCAACCAACAGTTTTATCAGCTCGGATGCTCTTGTTGATTTTAACCCGGTAATATCTTCTACAATCGTTCTGCCGAAATATTCTTCTTTTCCACATTTTGAAAACAGTTCAAAAGTGTGATTTATTGTTTTTTCTGAAATCATATCCGAAAAAGCAAGTAATTTATTTCGAATGTTCGCTTTTTGACTTTCAATGTCCGCTTCCGTATTCCCAATGTCCGCTTTTGTACTTTCAAAATCCGTTTCTTTAAACCTTCCACTAATGTGCATCGAACGATTATGAAGTTCATTCTTTTCATCCAACAGTAAATTTCTTAAAAACAATTCCAAATACTCAGTTGTCTCATGAACACCATTTTTCAAATCGTTATAATTGGCCCTAACAAGTGCATTTCTAAAATACCAAGCATTTTCCGCAAAAATATCATTGGTTACATCAAATCCTAGCGTTCTAAGATACTTAATAAAAAATACTGCTGTAGTTCGTGTGTTTCCCTCGCCGAATACATGTATCTGCCATAATCTTGATACAAAGAGTGCCAAGTGATGAATAATATCTTCCATACTCAGGTTTTTATAGCTAAACTTCTTTTCCTCTGCAAAATCATAGTCCAGAGTTGCTCGAAGTTCTGATGCACTTCCATAAAGAACCGTTGCTCCATTCAGCACCCATTCCTTTTTTGTAATATTATAATCTCTCAGTTTTCCGGCATGTCCATAAATCCCAGCAAACAACTTTTTATGAATAGAGATATATTCATTCGGAGTAAAACTAAATGCTTTCTCCGATAAGATTTTTGCTATTCTAACAGCAACTTTGTCGGCCTCTTCCGTACGGTCTTCTGTATCTGCTTTTGGATTTTCTTCATAATACGTATTGAGAAGTTCCTGCGCTTCATCAATCGAAATATCACCTTCAATATTCTTTATTGCAGTATCAATCAAATACTTCGAAGTCTTTAATCCATCCACTGCTTGAAGTCCGATAGCTGTATGCCAGGCGTAACCTTTGTCTCTTTTATTCGGTTCTGATTGTTTTATATACTCTTTAAAAGGATCTTTATCCATCAAATTGCCTCCATTCATTTTTACCAATACCAGCTCTTTCTGATACTGTCTTGTAAAGATTTTTCCTTTTCTTCAGCATTTTTTTCGTGCTGACGTTTTCCCAGATATTCATCCTCAGTCGCTATAGACGGATCATACCAGTCAGCTTTCTTCCGGGCCCATTCAATCCACGCTGGAGTAATATCTTCATTTCCACTATCTATCATAGCCTGAATATATTCTCTTATTTTCTTTGCAATTCTATAGTCTTCAGCTTTGTTTACAAGTTCTTTTACAAGACGAATTTCTTGTTCTTTTCTTTGTCTATTTTCTTCTCTGCGTCTCGCTTCTTCAAGGCTCCCATTCAACTAATGCATAACGAGCTGGCATGAAATCCAATGAACGAACTTTCTTTCGAATGCGCCCTAACTGAGCTGCAGCAGTTTCCAGAACAAGAAGTTCATTCGCAATGTACGAATAGATTTCCCGCAAATCACCAAGTGCATCTACAGAATAGCCGACTTTATAGCTATCCGTCATATGCCAAACTCCTTTGCAAGTGCCGCATCGACTTCATCTGCAGAATATACTTTTCCTACTTTAATGGAATCGACACCCTTCTGGAGCTCTACATCAAGCTCTTCTCTGGTCATTGCACCAACAGATAACGGCTTAGAAGAAGGAAGTTTCAATTCAAATGGTATACCCTTGTTCAGTACAATCTGACTATAAAACATCTGAATTGCGCTGGATGGAGAAATGCCAAGCTGAGAAAGAATGCTCTCAGCGTTATCCTTGAGATTGGTATCTATTCTTGCATAAACAACAGATGTATTTGCCATAATATCGCCTCCTTTTTCTTTATTATATTCTCGATTGCTTGCAATTGCAATCATTTGCATAATTCACACCCTCTTACTCATCAATCTATTCTTTCAATTTTTCCTCAACATCATCGAATCCGATATACGTGTACACATTCACTGTAACCAATATATCCGAATACCTCATGAAGTATTGTAGTGTTTTAGAATTCATTCTCAATCTTGCCATATTCGAGCAATAGGTATGTCTGCATACCTTGGCAAGTTTTCCCCCACAAAGTATTAATTTTCATGTTATCATGCCACCTGCGGCTCCATGTCGTTTTCGCATTATGCCAGTATGCGCAAACCCATCCCGTCGCAATACTCATTTTATCATATACTGTTCAAGCATAGTCGGTGCCATATCCATGAATACAAAAAACTCTTCCGGCAACGTGCAAAGCTCTCGGCTTATAAAATCTTCCACATCAATATACTTATGATCATTTTCCGGATCATAACATTTCCCGTGATTTGCAAAAATAACTATTCCCTTAAAACTCTTCTCAATCTCATAAACAGCCTCTCCCGGTACATCATAATTTAGGATAGCGACATGTAATCTATCCTTTGCATCAAGACTGTCAGCAATATAAAATTCATCGCAAAATGGCAACTTATTCTCGACAGCAAAATTAATTGTATGCTGGAGATATTCCTTTAAAATCTCTCTGTCCAGCTTATACTTAAAGCCCGAAAAAAAATTTTTCATTTTATTAAATAAACCCATATATCAAATCTGCTCCTTCCTATAATTTCAAGCCCTAAATCATTGATTTTTGGACTTTTTCTTTAACCAATTACCTCACAACACGTGCTAAAGATAACTTTTAGAAATTTACCTCTTAATTCTTTTCACACTATGTACCCTGCTCTCCGAAAGATGATTTTAAATCTTTGAAAAAGAACTAACAAAACTTATTAATAGATTTTGCACAGCCACATCACCCGCTCCAAAAAAAATTACTTCAGGCAATGCATTTCCCGTCCAATTGGTCAAGCATTACCAGATATAAAATATAAACTTTCATAATCACAACCACCGGCTAAGCCGGTGGTTGTGGAGGGGGGATTATACCCGCTAATTCATCCAAAAATCCAGTATGAAATACGCAACATTATTTTCAACTATTCGGATTGACTTCTATTTTATCATATAGTATTATTCATTTATAAAAAGAAATGGTTTTTTTGTCTGGTAAGCGATTAATCGCCGAGAGAGTTGCTCGTTTCTTTTTTTATATCTATAACGTCATATAGATACATCTTTCCATCATTTGAATGTCTGATTAACATAGATGCATGAAACACATTGTATCTTTCTACTTCGCCATCACCGCCATATACAGGTATGGCAAATCTTGAATCATATCTATACCATCCATTTTTACTATCACGCTTATGCTTGTCCTCTTTATTCTTTCTAAAATGTTTTCCTACTGCAATTTCAATTAATTCCGGAATACCTGTTGCAGCATTGACCTTCGCCTTGGCATTTGCGCCTTTAATACTATCGCATTCTCGACAACGTCCATATCAAGTGCAATGCCTCTGTCATTGATTTCCTGATCCAAGTGATAATCATCCCATACAAAATTAGGAACGGGAAATTTATGAAGTTTCTCCTGGATGGACATCTCCACTTCAACATCTCGTTTATTATATTTTTTAAACAGTTCCCATTTAGACATATCATGCTGCGGCAGATTTCTGGTTCTTCCACCATTGACCTTGGTAGGCTTACATGGAACACAGAAATATCGTATGAAATCTTTTCCTTCTGTCAGTTTCTGTTCTTCCAGACCTAAAACTGCACCTGCTCCTGAAAGGGATAATGGCAGCCCCATATATGCCAACCAAATCATAGAGCATCTCCATGATGACGGATCAAGATAATCCCTGACTGTGTCTTCACGAATACTGTAAGATATGAAGTCCTTCTCATAGTGTTTTCTTAGATATTCCGACAAGCACACTCTCTCGAAAGAAGCATTAAATGCCCACTTGATTATGCTTTCATCCGTCAGAGCCTTTATGATTTCTTTTGGTATTTTCTCGCCCTGTGCAAGGTCTATTACAATAACCTCTCCACCATCTACTGAGTATCCAAATAATAATATTTCAAAGTTCTCGGACTGCGCATATTTATATACACCGCATTTCTGCAAGTCCACATCACTGTAGGTTTCCAAATCAATACTAATTGGTTTCATCTTCTCACGCTCCTATACTAAAGCGGCAGTGCAAGATACCACACTGCCGCCACATTTTTATTCTTCAAATTCACTTTTCTTCTTTCCCCAATTATGGAATAACCATAAAACAAATCTCTTTGTTACCCCAAAGAACCACTTCCAAATTGCCACTATTCCAAAAATCCAAAAGAAAGCTGAAATACCAAGTAAAGTTCCTCTGATGGATGCATCGATTAATTCATTTAACATTTCCATTGTCATAAATTGTCACCTAACCTTTCTATGATTGGCGGCAGGCTCATCCCACCGCCAACATTGTCATTATTTGTCTTAGCTTAAGAAAGCATCGTCCTCGTCTGTTGCAAAATCATCCTCTGCTCTTGACTTACCACCAAGCGGCTCTCCGTCCTTAATCTTCTGAAGATTGTTAAGACCACAGGCAATACCCTTGTTGCCGTTGGAATTAAATGCATAAAGATTGATAGATGCTCTGCCATATACACCACTGTAAACCTCACTGCGGTCAATAATAGTATTTTTGTCTGCATCCACAATACCAGGTGCTGTTGCAGAATTTGCATTGATGAAGTAGCTGTTGGCATAAGCCTCATCGTCTGGACGCTCCAAATCTCCTTCACGAAGAGGAGTCTTAAGTACAGAGAGTGCAGGTACTGTCTTGCCATTGCCCTTAAGTTTACTCTGACCTTCATCGTATGCAGCCTGAATTGCCTTCTTAATTTTTTCTACAGTCACGGTATCGGACTTAGGAATAATAAGGCTGACACTATATTTCGGTGTACCGCCATTGATTGACTTTGCCTCCCAGACATTCGCATAGCTCCATCTGGTGTTAGGACCTGTGATTACCTTCATTGGATTACTAAAATTTGCCATAATAAATTCCTCCTAATTTTCACTAAAATCTTCTTTTGCTGTATTGATTGCCGGACGCTTATCACTCTCCGGCACGAGTGTCAGCTTGCCCTGTGGCTTATAGACATATGCCCCAAGCAGCTCTTCAAACTTCTTTTTGTCGAGTACCGATGTCATTGCTGTAATGCCGAGTAACTTTTTCTCATATGGGTCTTTCCCTGCATTCTTGACTACTTCTGCTACTGCATCTTCATCTGTATACTTACGGTTGGAACGACCCTCGACTACTTTAAAACCATCGTAGTGTGTTCCGCTGACTGCCTGCTGCAGAGCATACTCTTTCACATCCATTGCCCATGCCACAAGCTCATCTGCCTTAGTTAAAATGACTGCGATTTCCGCCTCTTCCAAAGTGGCAGGCATCTCAAAGTCATACTTGGCCATTTCCATGTTATATTCCATTCTCTTTCTGCAGATTGCTTTAACCTTACAGAACTGACAGTGACTTCCTGCTTTAAACTCTCCCTCACCATCAAATGCAAGTTTTGCGGTTGGAGCAAGTACTGTCTCTGCCCAAGAGTACAAATCCTCTTTCTTCATTTCGAAGGTGCTGACATTCTCTCTTCGTGGCTGGAAAATTGTCATGGATACCTTATCGATATCGTAAATTCCATCAAACAGGTTCAACGCCCCAAGCACATAGCACATCATCTGAGGATTGTTGTCTGCCAGAACCTCCACGCCTTTTCCGTGCTTATAGTCGATAACATGAAGCGTTCCGTCACCGATAATTACGCAGTCACCTGTACCAAATTCCTCTGGAACATACTGTGAAAAATCAAGTTTCTGTTCTATCCGAACAACCGGATCTTTACAGGTCTGCTTTACTTCCTCTACTACCGAAGAACAAAATGTGGCATATTCTTCCGCACACTGTTCCATTTCCTCATCGTAGTAAGACAGACTCTTTATCGGATTTCTGGTTTTCATACCGATTTCCTTCTTCAGCTTATACTCACAAAGAGTATGGGCATCCGTTCCTTGAAGGACATATTCACTTGCCGTATCTTCCTTATCTGCACAAAGCCTTGCTGACGGAGGACAGGATAACCATCTGTGCCTGGCTGATGCAGAAAGTATTGCATGTGCCGTCATCAGATCACCTCCACCTTTGCAAGCAGCTCTTCATACTGTGCAGGTTCAATGTCAGATAATTTTTCAACACCAAACTCTGTAATAATCGCTTTCACTTCTGCCGTATGACCCTCTCTTGACTTTGTGGCCAGAACAGCTCTGACTTCCTCAAAAGTGAGTTCTTTCTTTTCTTCCTTCTTTGGCTGTTTTTCCTCAATCTGTTTTGGCTCCTCTGCTTCAATCACTGCTGCCATAGTATCTACAGTCAGAACGGTATCGTTGTAAGTTTCAGCGATTGCCTCCATCACATCTGCAAGAGAACGAATCAGCTTTGCATCATCAAAGAGTAATTTGTACTTGTTTGTCATGATTTACCTCCTTCTTTCATTTCGTGAATCTCTACGGTCTGAACAGAATCTCCGGGTGATAAGACAAGGACACTGACCTTCTGTCCAAAAAGGAAATCAAGCAGTCTCTTTCGGATGTGCATTGTTCCGTCCTTCACTACCTGAGTTCTGGAACCGTCTGGTTTTGCAATGTTGATACATACTTTATGTTTCATTGCTGTGACTCCTTTCCGAGTAGCTTTTGTCTGCCCCTCTGTCCATATACAAGAAATGAGGAGGAATCGAACCCCCTCATTTCCGAAAAATTTAAATTTCTTTTGCAAGCCTCGTGAAAATCTTCTTCAGACGATTTCTGACCGCAGTCTCTGTTACACCTTCCTCGGCAGCAATATCCACATTTGTCATGTTCTGATAGAACTTTTTGAACACCGTATTTTGCTGTAATTCACTAAGGTTTGACAGTGCCGCTCTGAGCCTGTCCAACTTTTCTGTGTGTTCCTGTTCCGAAATGGATGCAAGCATCATCTCCAATGGATCTGATCCTGTATCTTCTAAATAAGGGTTGCGATCATTCGCATCCTCACCGCTGCCATCATAATAATTTTCATAATGGACAGGACAGTGATACTCCTCTCTTCTTTCCGCATCGATTGTGTCATCATCCATCTCATGGAGTTTTGCTATGATTGTTGTATCTACTCCGTCCTCGTCTGAGTTAATGACGCACTTGCTTCCATCATCAAAGAAATAAATGTAATTTGTACGGTTGTCTTCCGATGTTTTAAACTTTCTCATAAAGTTCCGCCTTTCTGCCTGTTCGCAGTCGGGCATGGAACCAAAATAAAGATCGGTGCTTTGACAGCCGCCGATTTCCAAATTCTGAAAAACGAGTATAGGAAACCAGGGCTACTTCAAATTGCACTTTTTACTGACTACTCAGTAAATTGCCAATATGATGTATCCCATGCCCTATACGTAATCAGGCTTGTGATATAAATTTTTTATTTGAGTGTCTGGCACTCAGATAAAATCACAATGATTTGTAATCTCATCTCGATGTCAGATTTGTTTCTCTATTTACTTCTTCTCCATTTAATTTTTATTTTTATTGAAAAAAATCGCTTCAAAATTTTTCAAAATGGAGAAGTATATAGGTTAGGTATTTTTTATCATCCAAAGGTGTCATCTAATGAAACCTTTGAAACAATAAAAAAAGCCTGACAAAATACAGGTGTTAAATACACCCATACTTCGTCAGGCCTTGCTCACTACAATTCTCATTGTGTGGCGATTCGCTCAGTACGAACTTTCTGGTTACGAAAGCTAACAGCAATCACAGATTTACATAGTGGACACTTTATTTTGATGATTCCAACTGTTTATTCTGGATTTGCGTCAAACAATCTTTTATTTTTACAACATGAACAAGCCACATGCATTTCCTGCATCTATCTTCGCCTCCCGCAAGAGGCCAGTCAAAGGGAAAAGTCAAACTGACCATTATATTCTTCATTATCCTTTGCACTTTTATCCGTGACCTAATCCTAATGTAGCGATAATTCATTATATCGAACATTTGTTTGTTTGCCAATCTATCGTTACTTCTGTAAAAGCTCTGACGAAGTGTATTCCATTTCAGTCTTACAAAACCGAATTTCGTATTCTGCAAACACAAAATCTGTGTTCGTGAATTTGTGATATATAGATCCAGTAGAAAAATTCACAGTTATGTGCTATACTGAAAACATATTAACTGTGTTTTTCTATTGACCACCCTAGTCCTGTAAGACTGATTCCATTATAAGAAATCTGTTTGGCAGAGCCGGTCAGCCACCGATAGGCTTGGATAGGCACGGATATGGAGGGATAAAAATTGCAATTTAAGGATTTTATTCAAAAACTGTCCTCCGTTATCAGAGCGGGAGGAAGTACAGATAAATTTACTCGCTCAATATTTGAAGCGATTGTCACTGAAGAAGGTCAGCCTATTCTTGATGAGTATAAGAAAAGTAGTTACAAAGGATTTTATAATGGAAGTACATCCATACGAAAAATCTCTCAGAAAATAAATGCGTATATTGACCCAATGGAGTTCGCTGACTATATAAATCAATTCCCAGATGCTGTTGCCGGAAATCTTAGCAATGTATTTTCTGCTGACATCCCAGATATCAGTCCCTATAATGCCGCTGAAAAGTTAGCGGAATTATTTGTAGAAATCATTACGGAGGCTGCAGGATCGCAAAATAAGCCTACTGAAAAACCTCTGCCTCCTATCATCATGGATGCAGAGCACGGCATTGCACCTGATCTTGCTGTATATCGAGATGGTGTTCTTTATATGGATAGAATTCAGCAAGATAATGATGACTGCGTCAGTCCATTCAAGAATTACCTTGACAAGGCAGTATCATATTACTCGACTAAAAAAACTCTGCTGTATGCAGAAAAGCCTCACCCCTTCTATGAGCTCTATGTATGCAACACTGTTAAGTATCACAAGTATCGTAATTCAGGAACAAAAGATACCAAACAGGAAATCACCATTGAAAATGCTACCATAGAAAAATTAGAGACCGAATCAAAATACATTATTATTGAAGGAATCGGCGGCATTGGAAAATCTATGTTTCTCACTCACCTATTCCTGTCCTCGGCACAGAATTCTGAAACCTCCGGCATTATTCCTCTGTTCTTATCGCTTAAGAATTATAAGGATACAACAGACAATGTCGTTGATTTCATTTGGAAATCTGTCTGCGAATATGATTCAGCGATTTCCAGAAAAGCCATTATTGAAGCCCTGCAAAACAAAGCACTCGTTCTTCTGCTAGACGGATACGATGAAATACAGTCTTCTGCCAGAGAATCTTTTCAGTCGGATTTAGAGGCATTCATTAAGTCATACAATGGGAATACGATTATCATGACTTCCCGTCCAATTTATGACTCATTTGTATCCTTCTCGAAATTCTCTGTATTCGACATAAAGCCATTAACAAAACCACAGGCATTAGAGCTTGTAGGAAAGCTGGAGTTTTGGGATGACGTTGCAAAGAACAATTTCATGAAAGCATTGGACAGCAAGCTGTATTCCTCACACTGGGAATTTGCCAGCAATCCACTGCTTCTGACCATTATGCTGATGACATATTCCGCGTTTGGAGAAGTGCCAGCAAAAATGCATGTATTTTACAGCAAGGCATATGAAACCATGGCTCGTCTGCATGATGCTTCAAAAGGTTCATTTAAGAGACCTCTTCATACCAATCTGACACCTGAAGAATTCTCAAAGTATTTTGCTGAATTCTGTGCAAGAACATATCGTGATGAGATATTGGAATTTGATGAGCGCTCTTTTACTGCATATATGACCAAAGTTCTGCGAGGAAGTACCGCCGAAAGCAACGGAATTACTCCTCATGATTTTCTTCTTGATCTCACAGACAACCTCTGCATCATGTATCGAGAAGGAAGTACCTATTACTTTATACACAGATCATTCCAAGAGTATTTTGCCGCAGTTCATTTTTCTTCGGAATATGATGCTAAACTAACACGAATCGGAAATTTCTTTGAGGGAATGAAGAACCGTAATTATACGGATAAAACATTTGATATGATGTATGATATGATTCCCGATAAAGTTGAACGCTTCATTTTCCTGCCATTCTTAGAGAAACTCCTAACTGGATACTCTCAAAAAGGTGAAGATGAATATTGGGAATTCTTAGAGAATCAATATCCATTTTTAAACTACGAAGAAGGAGAAGTTGGTGACAGTTATCTTTTAAGTCCACAGTCATTCTTGTACAAGGCAATTATTAAGTTCAAAAACATGGATTATGCTTTTGATATTGACTCCGTAGAATGGCCTAGTCAGATTTATGATCTTCCCACACAAAATTGGGTAAGAGTATATAGTGAATTTGCAGAAGACGATGGGTTCCTTAAATACCAAGACCCTGCCGATATTGATGAGTCTGTATTAGATGATACAACACTGATTCCAGAAGAACAGCTCCCGTATCAATATGATCGTTATTTCGGTTCTCCCGATAGTACCGGACTTATAATTGAAATTGAAATATATGAACTAAGAAAATACGCATATAAATATCGAGAAATTCGAGAATGCATGGAAGACACTGACTTTCCTTTAATGCGTGAATTCCTGGAAGTTAAGGAATATTACAAGAAGTTAAAAGAGAAAACTGAAAAAGAGGATGCTTCAAATGATCTCTTTGATGATTAAGAAAGGACCCCGCTGTAATGAGAATCAGCTACAACAAACTATGGAAACTGCTTATTGATAAGAACATGAACAAAAAAGATTTAAGGGAAGCAGCCAGAATAAGCTCTGCTTCTGTTGCAAAGCTTGGAAAATGCGAGAACATCACAACCGATGTGCTTCTTAAAATTTGCGTTGCACTAAACGTACATCTGGAAGACATTATGGAAACAATTGACGATTAACGGAGGTATCTCATGAAATTACTATATTCAAATATCCTTCCAATTGGAACAGAGGATAATCAGCAGACAATCACAGACTGCTTTGAAGAACAGCTTTCAAAATCTGACCGTATAGAAATTGCTGTAGGCTATGTATCCCGTGCATCACTGGATGAGCTGGACAGTCTTGTTGAAAAATATCACATCAGGAATATTTGTCTGAATATCGGAATGTACTATATAGAAGGCATGCCGGAAGGTTCCTATCACGCAGCACTCAAGTTAAATAAGAAATGGATTGCAGACGGCATCGGTGAAGTCCGCATAATTCGTACTTTTAAGTATCACGGAAAAGTATACTGTTTCTATAAAAGTGGAGAACCTTTCGCTGCAATCATGGGATCTGCTAATTTGGGAGTTCTGAAGATGGAAGCATCCAATCGCAGGCAATATGAATTATCATCTTTAACAACAGAAGCTGACGAATGCAAAGAGATATCAGAGCATGTTCTCCGCTTAAAAATGCCAAACTGCTCTGCAAATATTGGTGATATTACTGATATGCCCCTTATTTTTGAAAAGAATACTGCCCTTTCCGGCATTGAACTTGTTACAGAGGTTCCACCTTCAAATGTTGAATTTTATAAGCGCTGTATGACCTATGCATCTTTCCTTCTGCCACTGAAAGTACCTGCATATGATGAGCGTCACATTGATGATAAAAAACATTATACAAAATCAAATGTAAATGTTTGTTATGCAGCACCACGAAACAAGAGAAAATCACGTGACTGGTATGAAACCCAGCTCACTGTCGCAAAAGAAATCACGCATATAGAAGGATATCCTGAAAAGAATGTTCCATTTTTTGTTGTTACAGATGATGGTTATTGGTTCAAAGCACACACTACAAGCGATGGCAACAAACAATTTAGTGCTGTTGGTGACGAGTTAATCATGGGGCGATGGCTTAAAGGCAGACTTGCCGCAGCTGGTTTAGTTGCACCTGTAAATGATACTCAGAAGGATACAGATCGTTTGGGAATGATTACAAAGGAAATGCTCCAAGAATATGGCTGCGAAAACCTTTATCTGAAAAAGACCGGGCAGACAGCTCTTGATGAGGATGGAACTGCACTTGATGTTTGGATGCTTTCATTTAAACCGAAGGACCAGGAAGGAGATGACGAATAATGCCATATTTAAAGAATTATCTTGATAAGATTATCGAACGCGGAAATGTTGGACTTGCAGAATCCATTTCCAATACCGCAGAAGAAGTGGGAAATAATTATCTGAAAAACTTCTCCTTCACTAGTCACGAAATTGGTTTATTGCTTGGCAATGTACAATCCGGCAAAACAGGACAGATGTTCGGAATAATGAGCAAGGCTACTGACCTCGGCTTTCCCGTTTTCGTTCTTCTTACTACAGATAATGTCGTTCTTCAGCAGCAGACTCTTGATCGCGTAAAAGCTGATTTAGACGGATTCTGCATATGCGGAGAAAATGACGCGCGAGTATTTGCAGACAACAGCCTTATGCTCCCTACTATCGTTGTATTAAAGAAAAATGCACGAATCCTAAAACTGTGGGCTAACATATTTAACTCAACTGGATTTATGCGCGGAAACCCATTGTTCATTGTTGATGATGAGGCTGATGCAGCATCTCTGAATACATTAGTCAATAAGAATCGTCAGTCTTCCATAAACAAATATCTGGAGTCAATTCGCAATGGTGCCGCAAGCAGCTTGTACCTCCAGGTTACAGGAACACCACAATCTATTTTCCTTCAGACCCGTGAATCAGGATGGCATCCATTCTTCACTCACTACTTCAAACCGGGAAAGAGCTATCTTGGTGGTGACTTCTTCTTTCCGAAAACAGGAAAGCCCGATTGCGTAACATATCTGGATAACTTGAATGAGCCAGAAAGAGAAGTTGTAATAAGACATCTTCTTGTATCTGCACAAATCCTAGCATCCGGAGGAACAACCTCTACATGCCTGATTCATCCAAGCGTTAAACAGGCTGTTCATCAGAAATTTGCAGACAGTATCAAAACCGAACTTGACTGGTGCAAGGCAAACTTAGCTGGTGATCTTGCTGCCGAATTACGAAAACAGCACACTCTGCTGACTCCAACTAAATCCAATGCAGTTCCTTTTTCAGAAATCATGAATAAGATCACAGAACTTTTGAACAATAATGAAATCAAAGTTCTTGTTATGAATGGAAAAACAGATGTTGAAAGTTCAGAATATGCATCTGGATGTAATTTCGTTATTGGCGGAAACACACTGGGACGAGGCGTTACCTTCCCTGGTCTTCAGACTATTTATTATACAAGAACCGCTAAGAAACCACAGGCTGATACCATGTGGCAGCACAGCCGTATGTTTGGCTATGACCGTGACCCTGGCATGATGATGGTCTATATTGATGAAAGATTGTATAAATTGTTTGCGGATATCAATGCTACAAACAATGCGATTATTTCACAGGTCGAGCAGGGCATTGATGATGTAAAAATTTATTACCCAGAAGGACTTAATCCTACAAGAAAGAATGTTCTGGATACGGATCATGTTGCCGCTATATCCGGCGGAACCAATTATTATCCGTTCAATCCAAAGAACAATACTATCAATCAGATTTCAGACCTTCTCTCCTCTTTTGACGATGACGAGCCATATTACCAGGTAAGTCTCCGCTTAATGAAGGAGGTGCTGTCTCACATCGAAACTGACCCTGATTTTAAACTGCCGTCTTTTATGTCTATCATTGACACAATACTTGCAGAGAATCCAACAACTCAGGGCATACTCATTGTTCGAAGAAACAGAGATGTTGCACAAGGGACTGGTGCTTTGCTGTCACCAAATGACTGGCAGCTTGGAGGTTCTTTCCCTCGCAAGGTTGTTCTTACCATGTACCAAGTTACCGGAAATAAGGGCTGGGGCGGCAAGAAACTGTGGGTTCCAAATATAAAACTGCCGGAGGGTGCTATTTACTATGATATAATTGAGGATTGATATGGCTGATACACATTCAAAGGAAGTACGCAGCAAAAACATGTCACATATCCGAAGCACAAATACCAAACCAGAAGAAATTGTTCGTAAGTATCTGTTTTCCCGTGGTCTTCGATACAGAAAAAATGTACGAAAACTTCCTGGGTGTCCAGATATCGTACTTCCTAAATATAAAACTGTTGTCTTCGTAAATGGCTGTTTCTGGCATATGCATGACTGCGGTCGTTTCGTATGGCCGTCCACCAATAAAGAATACTGGAGCAAAAAAATCAACAGAAATGTTGAACGAGACGCAGAAAATTATCGCATTCTCTCCGAACAGGGATGGAAAGTCCTTGTAATATGGGAATGTCAGTTAAAGAAAAAAGTGGCAGACGAGAATTTAGAGAATTTATATAATGCCATTACCCAATAAAAAATACGGATGCAGGTTCAACCACACCTTGCATCCGTATTTTTTCATTTAATCTTCGTCCTTGATATTAGGTTCTGTATATTCATATTCTTCTCCGGCAAATGTTTTCAAAATTGCCTCAAAGATAATCTTTGCGCCTTCGCATGGAACAGCCATACCAATCTGCTTTCTAACCTGTTCCTTTGAGCCTTCGAAAATGTAATCATCCGGGAAAGTCTGCAGTCTTGCTCTTTCACGGTTTGTTAAAGCTCTTGGTTCTTCCCAATGATAAATATGTGTTCCACCTCCGCCTGAACCAGTTACTGTATAGGAAGGCTTTTCAGGATCAAGTCTCTTGTAGATTGTACTTATTTTAGTCTTAGTATTAATCTTCAAATCGTCTGGCAAATCCACATCCCAAGCATTCTGCCCCGGTCCAATCAAGTTCAGTCTTCTTACCACCTTCTCTGACTGCTTTGTCGGCTCATTATTATATGCGCCTGCTGGAATTGGCGGCTCCTCAATTGCCTGACGGCATGTTTTCATTTCTCCTGTTGGTGCAGGAATTCTGAATTCATATGGAAGGTCATCTCGAATGCCAATAATGATAATTCTGTGTCTTGCCTGTGGAATCCCATATTCTTCAAACTTATATAAGTTGGGATAAATTCTATATCCAGCCTCTTTCATATCTGAGAGAATCTTGTCAAAGGCTTTTCCTTCATTAGCACTTCTCAGGCCACCCACATTTTCTGCAAGAAACCACATTGGTCGATACATCTTCAGTACTTCAATTCCATATGTGTATAGTGGTCCATACTTCCCTTTGAATCCAAGTTTTGAACCCACAAGAGAAAAGTCATTGCACGGAAAACCAAATGCCAATGCATCAATGGCTCCAAGCTGTGTTAAATCGAGCGTATGTACATCTTCGCAGTAAACGCTCTCCGGTGCATCCGGGCATATGTTTCGAGTATAGGTACGGCATGTAGACTCATCAAGATCATTTGCCCACTGATGAACAATTCCAAACTCCTCATTTCCTATATCTGCATGCGTGGCTCCCCAGCCAATTCCGCCGGGCCCGCAAAATAATTCTCCAAGATGAAAAATCATTACAATCTATCCTTTCTTCTTTATGATAAAGTCGATCTGGTCTTGAATGTGATTCTTTTCATCCAAATCAAGCATAGATGTATTCTTAAATCCCGATCGATACTCTTCTAAGTCTGAAGTCTCTAAAAATCCTGCCATAATAAAAAGCGGTACTACTGGCACGCCATATAGAACGGCAAGTTTCTTAAGCTCCGCTGCACTTAAGATGTTGTCTGCACCATTTTCCGCTTTACAAAGGCGAGAATTTGTGATTCCTATTTGAGTCTGAACTTTTGCTTGGCTCAAACCTTTTTCATTTCGTGCATTTCTTAAATAATCGCCTAGTTCACTCATAGTTTCACCTCTTGTACTAGTATAACATATTCGCTGCGAAATTACAATACTTTTATATATCTACGCTGCGTTATTGCAGCATCATTCATAAACCAACCTATCAACTCAACCTATTAAATGTACATCTTATCCACTCAACCTATCCCAATGTTCATCTTGTCAACTCAACCCTACATAAAAATCAGAGCAGACCAGTTCTCTCAGACACAAAAAAGAGAGCATGGAGCAAACCTATAATATTTACTCCAAACTCTCGAAATCCCTTTATTTCAAGTCCATTTGCAGTTCTTACTTCTGTACTTTTGACATCAATACTACCGTCTCCACATGAAATGACAGGCTTGGATTGATGTCTTGTGTTTTGATATGTTTCCTTTAAACTTTCAAAGTGCAATTCTTGCACTTTGAATTGCACTTTATATTTTGCCCAAGGTTGCTCCATAAGTTATCCCTACAACCAATCCACAGCCTCACCTGACCGTGAGGCGTGATTGGATGTCAAAAATGGATATAGGGAAGTGCCGTTATAGGGAATATATCTATGTAATTTTTAGGTTAGGGGGGAATAAGTCGAAGGGTAAGTATTTCCCTCTCCTTCAAGCATCGCCTGCATATCCCCATTTATGGCAATGAAATTATCTATGACATTTCTGAGACTTTTTCTATGACATTTTTCATTGGCATAGTTTTCCATGAGCACTCCACCTTATGGTATAAGCACTCGAGATTGGCGCGGATACAACAACTAACTCGAATATCTCAAGTGTTATCGGTTTATGCTTGTACCCAGCTTGTTCCTGGCTTGTACCCCAGCTTGTTCACTCAGCCTGAGCCCTAGCTTGAGCCCAACTTGAGCACTAACCTGTGTCCTAACTTGTGTCCTGCAATAATCTTCGGCACTCTTCATGCGCGGTATCATGCGTGGTATCATGCGTGGTATCATGCGCGGTCACCACGCATGATAATTTTCCTATCAAATAATCTGCTGTTTTTTTCGCTGATTATTCTGCTGATTTTATTTTAATCTTCAGTAGCTAAACGGTATTTTCTATTTTTATTTGCACCTTCAACCACAACATCTGTCATATCAGATAGAAGCGCTCTTGTTCTAGCTGGACTCAATTCTATATATTCCGCAATTTCACTCGTTTTTGACAAGCCGTTCTGACGTAAGTATTCTCTAATTAATTCCTCTTTTTCCTGAGTTTTTCGTAGTTTATTTTTATCGCTTGTTTTTATCGCTTGTTTTTTATCGCTTGTTTTTATCGCTTGTTTCTTTGAAAATTCAAGCGATAAACGAGTTCTATCTGGATTATAACTTTCCTCTACAACCGGCATTGGCCATCCTTCATTTTCCCAAACTTGATAAATATCTGGGATGCCACTTCCGGCTCTTTCTCCAATACCAATCATGTTAAACATCTTCATTAATGTTTTATTTCTCGGATCTGAAATGCCACCACGAAGCATCTGCTTTTTACCGGTGCGGATACTGCCAGGATTCTCAATAACTAGCTTATCATCTTCCTTTTTGATCACCACTCCACAAGGTAAGAAATAATCCGTATTGACCAAGCAATTAACTAATGCTTCTCGAACTGCCTTATGAACTGGAGTATCATCAATTCTTGTAATGCCTTCCAACTTAAAAGGCTTCTTAATATCCTTTGCAATTTTGTTATTTACTCTAAAGAAGAAATCAAATACATTACCGCTCCAATCGCCAGAACTAGACTGTAAACGGTCTGTCCAACGTATTGTAGGGTCAAGCATTTCTCTGTAATCTAAGAAATACTCCGGAAACTCTCTGACAATATGATATTCCTCACCAAACATAAGCAAACCTGCTGTAGTAGGATGTAATTTACCATCCTCACCATATCCGGCTGCACCTATTCGCTCCAAGTACTCTTCATCCGGTAAATTGTTAAATACATGCTCTGGACGATAGCTTTTATGATGATTTCTGAATCCCTTTAAAGACTCTGTATCAATTGCAGAAATATCAAACTGTTCAACAATCTTCATATCCTCTGTTTCATCAGCAGCATCACGAAGCATACCTTTAATCTCTGCTTTAGAACAGTGATAATCACCTTCCCAATCTCTACGATAGCACCCACCGAATAAATCATTGTTAATATAAACCGGCTTCTGCTCTCGCTTAGCTCTTGGCACATAGATAACCAATATGGTATCTCCATTAACCTCGTAAGATTCCACATTTTTATCAGATAACAAATTAATGCTTACTTTCTTGGTATCATGAATTGTATTCCAAAAGTTTCTCTTTAACTTGTCTGCATTCTTTAATCCGGTAGTATACCAAGTTCCATCTTGGCGTTCACCAACACCAAGAATAATTACTCCACCATTAGAATTAGCAAATGAGGAATATGACTCCCATAATGCTATAGGCAATCCACCTTCTGCCTTTTTTACTTCTCGGCAGTTATCTTCTTTATATTTATCAAAGTTCGACAAATCAAATAAATCTGACATATGAGATTTTCAACTCCTTTCCTCTATACACATAAACGAATAGTCAACTATTATCAATTCAATTTTTCAGACCATTCCGCTTCCTTAAAACCAACTAGCACAGTATCGCCATTTACAATAAGTGGACGCTTTACCAACATTCCATTTGTTGCAAGCAATTGTAACTGTTCCTCTTCACTCATTGTAGAAAGCTTATCCTTAAGCTGCATTTCTTTATAAAGAAGTCCACTGGTATTAAAAAACTTCTTAAGAGGAAGTCCGCTCTTTCCATACCATTCTTTCAATTCATCATATGTAGGATTCGCATCTACAATATGACGCTCAGTATATTTAATATTATGCTCATCTAGCCACTTTTTAGCCTTCTGGCAGGTTGCACATTTTGGGTAACATATAAATAGCATTTCTTCATCTCCAATCAAATCCGAGTCATCTTCAATCCCATATTCTTCAAGCATATTTTTTAACCATTCCATATCATATTCTGGTGATTCATTTTGGCTAGTTTCTATAACATTTGCATGCGGACAATTATCACACAACGGATTGCTAACTCTGTTATAACTACCATGTCCACCATCATTCCGTATCTCTTTTATAATCTGACCATCTTTAATTTCAAAATGCAAAGATGTTTCATCTGCATATCCTGTTTCGGGAATAAGCCTTTCTGCAAAAGCAAAATATTTAATACAATGTGATTTGGCATATTTATCAAAGTAGTCTTTACGGATAAAAGCTGTTCCACCAATTGGATCTCTATAATATGAATTCCTATTGTTGTTACATAATATAATCTTTTCTTTATCTTCTGTTTCCCATGACAGGTCAGAAACATTCAATCGCAAATCAAAAAATTTTATAATTTCTGATGGTGGCAATACTAGTGATGTTTCTTCAAAAATATCAGATTGACTTGCTATATTCTTAACACTTTTGCATAACCACGGCTTTTCTTTATTTTCTGGATATGCCTTAAGTTCCCCTAAATATTCCTCTAATTCAATAGTAAGATACCTTGCATTGCCATCATCATCTATTGCCTCTTTATCAGAAGAACAACACCATATATCGTACGTATCTCGCCATTTTGTATCGTGTTTTCCTTCTTCGTGCAATGATATTCTTCCTGCAATCATCACCCACTCTTGTTTCTTTACTTTGACTGTTTCCATAAGATGCAAAATGTTTCGTCTCGTCAATTCAACATCTTTCACCCAATTTATATCTCTAGGTATCGGTTGCTCTAAGGCATTGATTACATAATCTCCAAGTCTTTCTATATAATCTTGGAATGTTGGAATTGGTGCTGTAATTATAACCTCTTCACCATATTCCAATGGGTCATATACTTCATACCCTATGCTATTCTGATAATTATTATATGTTGCAAACTGATTAGTATAATGATTACACATCAAACTTCCATAATATAAACCTGTTGCAATATCCACACACTTCATATAAACAGAATGAATAAAATCTTCTTCTCGCATATTCATTGATTTTCTATCAGCCGAAGTTTCATAATATTCAAAGACATATCTAAAAACTTGCTCAAAACACTGCAAAAAAGAAGTCATATCAACCGTTTCAATCTCTGCCATAGGTTCTATTTCCGGTATAATTCTATTTTCGAATGCCATCCATCCACTGCATTCACCACCACAAACACAAGCATATTTATTGCTGAGATAATCATTTATTCTTTTGATTTCAAACTTCTCATTGGCGAGAAATTTCGTATACATATCAATATGGTCTTTTCCCCAATATCTAAATGGTAGAAAATCTTTATTCATCAAATCCACAGAAAATAATATGTCACTCAAATAATCTGAAACTTGTGCATTTTTATTATACTTATATAAGTCTTTTCTATTCCATGTAATAAATGCATATGGTTTCCCCAGATATGTAGCTATTCTACGAATACTTTTTGCTGACAAATCTTCATGTGAACTAATAATATCATTATAGAAAGCTATAATTGTTTCATTACCTTGATGCATCTGGCTGAGTACATAAATAACAGATTCCTGAATATATAAATCTAAAATCTTATCGTATTCAGAAATAAGTTTATCAATATATCCATCATTTTTTGATGCCACTTCATAAAGAAGTTTCGTTGCTAAACATCTAACATCTTTATTCGGTGCAGCGCAACATAGCAATGCAAAATAAAAAGCCTCTTCATCTCTCCTGTCATCTCTGTCATTCAATGTTGTAAAATACAAAACATTTTTCAACCTATTCTTTATTTCATTTTGAAAATGATATCCCGCTAATACATGGGAAAGCTCTGTTATCCTTCCACGTTCCTCGCAATAGTAATCAAATAAGTAGTTACAACTATTAAACGGTTTATCTGTAAATCCACCCATTGCTATTAGCAATTCACTATGCTCAACGGATCTAAAGTTTTCTTGAAATAATTTAATATTATTTTGCTTAAAATGGGCCTTAACTAATGTCCTAAAACCAAGGCTCCCTATCAATTCTGTATCCACTAAAAGCTTTTTAATCTCCCTGTAATCCGGTGACATATTATCAAATATTGCAATTATCAAAGCTTCATCAAGACTGTACAGTGTGTCCATTTTAGTTTTAATAGTATCAACTTGCTTCTGATAATCTTTTCCGCTAATATCTTCAAACAAAGATCTGGCAATTAAAAAATCCGTTAATGAATCAATCACAAAATAATATCTTTTTTCACCATTCCTCTCATAACCATCCATGAACCCCATCTGTATCATAGAAGGGAGATAATTGTCTCCCGTATTTATCACCGATAGCAAGCTTTTCTCATCAATTTGTTTCTCGCCATTCATATACATCCATTTAGCAACTCTTTTGGTATCTTTCCAAATGTCTATACCCTGACAGGATATATTATTCTTGAAAACCTTACCTATGGTCGTCTTTATGTAATGCTCCAAAATGAATGTAACAGATGCTACTCCATTTTCAGTTTCATCAACAATTTTCTCTGATGACAAAACATCACACAGCATACTCAACAATAATGCGTTATTGGAGTACAATATATCTTCATATAAATATACGTCTGGAACAGACAATTTAAGTATTTCATCAAGAGCAGACTCAAATGAAACTCCAGGAAATTTATATTCATACTCCGATAATTCTTGATATTGCTGAAGAATCATTTCGTCCATTGAATTTGTTCTATATGTTATTACAATTCGTATTCTGGGATTATTCTTTAATTGTTTTAATATATTCAGTAAACTTTGCTGTCCAGCCTCTGACATCTCATTAATTGCGTCACAAATAAAAACGAATCCCTTTTCACTAGCATTGATGATCTCATTGATATCAATTCTTGATGTATCTTTTTCAAATTTTCCATATAAGCACAAATGCTCTATACAGTTTTTTTCTAGTTTTTCTTCAAAGCATTTTATGAAAAAACTTTTACCAATTCCTCCCTCACCAGAAATCAAACAAAAATCATGTATTTTTAAATACCGTTCTATTTCATATATATTTAATCCATACCAAGAATCATTTTTTTCCTGGATTAACGCAATTATATTCTTTATTTCGTTAAGAAATTTTTCCTTTTGAGATAGGAAAGAGTCATATGTTGACATTACCCTTTCAAGCTTAATTAATTCACCTGCAACGTCCTTATCTTCTTGAGTTTTTCTTATTCTAGGAAGTCCTCCTAACAAGTAACCCATGAATTCTGGATTTTCCCATTCCATAGTATAGGAATGTGAACTAATTTGTTTCATTCTATCTTTTTGATTCTTGTTCAATTCTTTATATTTCATACGGACCTCCTTTCCAAATAGTATTTATTTTTCTACTCCATCAACTCCAAAGCCTTGATAGACTCTTGTTCCACCTTACAGTTTTTATCAAGCATAAACTGAAGTACATCTACATATGCAGCAAGCTTTGTATTCTTTTTTTCTTCAATTACTTTTACATCTGATACCGTCAATTCTTTATAAAGCCCGGCCTTATAAAATCGTTCAATTGTCGCAACATCCATCATAAGTGGTCTAAATGGAATACCTGTTTTCTCCTTCAAATTCTCCAATATCAAAAATCCATAAACATCCAAATCACCCTTATGGAAATAATCTCTAGATTTATTATCAGCATAAATCTTCTCAAGTAATAACTGCTTTGAATAGTTATGATATCCACCAAGATAGATATGAACAGCATCATCTTCATCTGAATCATGATATGTTGTCAGATTTTCTACGGTTATGACCTTATTCGCTTTTACCGTAACAGCCCTGATTTTTTCAAGCGAAGCATTTGACAATGCAATTCCATCTGGCATCTCTGAAACATCAATTACAGATGTATCAAGCTGTATAACAACATTTCCCTTTACCATTACATATGTTGGATTTTCATATAAATTATAAAATCCAAGAATATCATCTTTTTCTACAACCTCATCGGTGTAGTCAAACAAAATAGTTTCAACGGTACTACGAAATTCTTTTTGAAATCTTTTGGAATCCTTAAACAGTGCTGTAGAAAAATTACGGATATAAGTTTCACTATTTAACTTGGATACCGCTTGCAATACTCGAATTATCTCGCTTGCCCGTTTACCATCATACTTCAAGTCATATGGTAACTTTTTATATTCTTCCAAACACTGGCACCAATCTTTTATAACCGCCTGAACTATCTGTGACTCACTATTTCGATACTCTGTAAGACTCTTTTTTACTTTTTCACACTGTTCTGGAATGCTTGTTCTTTTTAATTTTCTATAACATTCCGAAACACCGGCAATATTTAGTCTTACTTTTGAATATTGACCAGCACTGTTTTTCTCAGCAAAAACAAATTCTTCTACGCAAAGTTTTTCTATTGCAACATTGATATCTTTATAAGCTTCATGATTGTAACGATCCACATATGCTGGATAAACTTTCTTTACTTCAATCTGGATGGCACGCAAAGAGGACGCATCTTTATCAAATGCACCTCTTCTTTCATACATATCTATTAGTCGATTTAGTATGTCTTTGCCGTAATCCATTCAGTTCCATCCTTTCATATTCACAGTTTTCCAATCATCTTTATATCTTCTCGAATGACCGTATAGCATTTCGATTACCTGATTTTACAATCGAGTATGTAATATCACAGTATGGCAAAATAGATGTTGCTTTCTCAGCAGTTGCTATGAGTACCAATTGAAGATTTAATTTCTTAAACATATTCATCATTGGTTCAATTCGATCACTTGTCATATTATTAAAGGCTTCATCAAGCAAGATAAGTCTCATACAGCCATCTGGGTTCTGTTCATATATCTGCAAAAGTGAAGCACATATGGCAACATAAAACGGTGCTTGGTTCTCACCACCACTTCCTTCACCACTTACTTTAGAAAGAGGTACTTCAATGTCTGTAACAGAATTTTTAACAATAATGTCATAATCCAGATATGTTCTGTAATCAACATACATACCCATGCTCTTTGCTCCAGAACGTGTGCCTGTCAGATTCTCTTTTGCATGTTCTTCAACATCCATCATGATTCTGCTCATAAAATCTTCAATCTGACTTTCAAAAATCTCTGATTTATTAGCCTCTGCTAAAAATGCCATAATCTCATTATCTTGGTCTATCTGCTGATTATCTTTATCCATAATAATGTCATAGAAAATCCCAAGTTCTTTATCTTTACTCTTATCAATTCCAAATCGATAGCACTCTTCACCATATTCTAGATTTTCCATAACACGATTAATCTGCTTAAATTGCTGTCTAGCGCGAAGAATATCATCCTTCATTCTAAACAACACTTCCTTACGAAATCTATCCTTACAACGTACCTGTGCCTGAGCTAATTCTTCTTTGTGACGTTCCAATTCAATATTTTGTAAAGACAGATATTCCTGCTGATATCTACTAGCTCCATCAATACCTTCAGGGTAATCACAAGTATATGTTGCTGTATATTTTTGCTGCAACGGTATCAATTGCTGGTTCAAGTAATTATCGAATGCAATAGTATCCTGAGTCGCACGGTTGCCAAAATTATATGCTATGGATGATGCCTTTTTAGTTCTTCTCTCATCCTGATACTTCTTTTCAACATCACTTGCATGTTCAGGATATTCTCTTACAATATTTTCATATGCCATTTTCAGCTCATCAATAGTAGTTTCAAGCTTAGCAATCTCCTGCTCCGCCTCCTTTACTCCAGTTTCAAGATTTTGCTTTTTAGCTTTAATATCCGTAATTTCACCTTGTATCTCGACAACACTCTTCTCACATTCACTCACGCGATCATACATAGCAAGTAAAATTGGATTCTTCTTAAATTCCAAAATCTGTGTATTTATCTCATCAATTCTTATACCTATCGCTTTTGCTTGACGTCCCGAATCTATATATTTTTCTAAAAAAGCAAAATTATTTCCTGCAGTGAATTTATTATATTCACCATACATTTCATCAAAAGATTTTTTCTCATCATCCATCTCATTTAGTTGTTTTTGAATGCTAACAAGTTCTTTTCTGGCGCTAATCAATTGTTTTTCTATAGCATCAACGCCGATAAAATGTTCTTTCTTTCCCATTCTCTGTAAACAGAAATTCTGAAAACGCAAGCGGTCTTTTGTAACACTTTTCTGATGTTGTTCAAGAGAATCTGGCGTTTCACAACACACTACATCTCGCATAACAAATCTTGCATAACGTTTTGCATAAATATTTTCGGACTCAACCTTATCTCCAAGAAAGCTTACTCCATCTTCACAATAATGAATGTCTCCAATTTTTCTTGTGTCAATAAGTCCAATACCTTTTACTTTATCTCCCAAAGAAATAAAAACCTTCTTTGCAACAAGATAATTATCTGGTGCGACAATAATATTAAATCTCTGAGTATTAAGATAACTTTCAACAGCGTCCTGCCAGCTATCATCTGTCATATAGAGCAGCTCACACAAAAGTTTGGCATCCGCTTTCTTACTCTGCTCCCCTAATTCCTCATTAATCTTATTTCTAACAAAGGTTGCCTCTTCTGGATAGCACATTACACCAGCTTCCAGACTCTTAATTTTATCCTCAAGTAATTTAGCCTTATTCGATAGAGTTGTTATTTCCGTTCTTATCTTTGCATCATGATTTTTTATTATCTCTTCTAGGTCGGCTAGTATTCCCGCAGCTTTTTTAATTTCTAAAATACGCTCGTCAACATTTTTTTCCAAAGTTTCATCGCCTAGATTTAAGACACAAGAAAAACCAATGCGGTTTAATTTCTTTTTAAGGGATAACAGTTTTTCTGAAATCTCTGTAAATATAGCCGCTTCGTTTTTTAATCTCTCGTATTCTTTTTCATTTTCTTTGTTCTCTTGCTCTAGAGAAAGCATCTCTTTATTTTCAGTATTATCCTCAGCAGCTCTTCTTGCCTCATATAATAAATCTGATGCTTTTCTTTCCTTTTCAGACAATTCAACCAATTTATCTGTTAAGATATCGATACTAGCAGTCCATTCCGATATAAGACGCTTCTTCTCCTGTTGTTCTTCAACATTTCCTTGATAATTAGCATATGCAACAAGTATCTCATTAACTTTAACTTTAGATAAGCGTGCTTTTGCCTCTATAATTCTTTCATTAATCTCTGCAAGCAGCACTTCTCTATCCTGTGCTTCCTGCAAAATCTCCTGCAGTCTTTCAAGTTCACGCATGTCTTTCTGCAAGAAATCTATATTCACCTCGGGTTCCGGCAAAATGTATGTATAGATGAATTCACGAATGTCTTTTATATCCTCAAGGCTAGTACCCATATGAAATACTTCATTGAACTTTTTACCAATTGGTGAATCTGCTTCTCCAATACCCAGCATACGACAGATTCTTCTTCTAGCATCAGCCTGATTCGAAGCCCTATCCATTCCCTTATTTTCAAGTTTAAAAGCATCCCTTGATGTGGGTTTTCTTCCACCTTTCACCTGTGTAAAAAATGGAATATCCTCAAGTGAATATCCTGGTTTTGTAATATACCAGTCCTGGTATACACCTTTTAAATCCTGCTTTGGCGTTTCAGATTCCACACGAACTGTAATTACAAAATTTTTATTTATATTTTCATCTAAAAACTCAATTCCAATATATGAAACTGTATGCCCTGGACGCAGATAACTATCCTCTGCTCTCTGCTTCTGATGAACAGATCCCAATAATGTTCTGCCGCTCTTTTTATTACCGGCTGTATTAAAATCCTTATTAGTTGTAAGACAATATCTTATAGCATCCATAATCGTTGTCTTGCCCACAGCATTTACACCCAATAAATAAGTTATATTCTTAAAGTCAATAATATCATCCTGGAAATTATGCCAGTTTATCAGATGGAGTCTGGTCATTCTAATCATCGTTTTCTTCCTCCTCATCTGAATTTACATATTGCGCTAACAACTTGCTCGTCTGCTCATATGCTGTAGAAATAGTTGTGTCTGGCATAGCAAGCATTACAGATGCATATATCTGTATTTTTGCATCCATATCAAGCAATTTATCTAAGGGCTGCACAAGATTATATCTTTTAATATTTCTAAGTGAGTCTTCCAATAACACTTTGTCAAATTTTCTTGGAAGATTTAATTTCTCGTATTCATTTTTTATTTCTTCAACAGTTACAACTACTTTATCTTCACTTGTAGACGGACTTTCCCTTTTTTCCACATACAAAAGTCTAAATATAAGGAGCATAATGCTTTCATATTTCTTAATCGCCAATCTACCTGTCCCATGATTATTAATAAGCTGAACCACTCGCAGATTTCTATGAATAACCAATGTATAACCAATTGGCTGAAATAATTGCCTAAAACTTTCCTCATGGTTAATAACGTAATAATATTTTTCTCTGGTCGAATCCACATTTCCGATTAGGAAGCAGTTATTCAACAAATAATTAGCGATTTCTTCTTTGATATCAATAGCCATCTTTAACCCTTCCTTTCTTCAACAATAAATTCTTTAAATCGAACGCCATTACACTCTACAAATGTGTCCTTTAGCCTGATTTCATATTCTCGCTCTGGTGTTTGTGAATATGTATACAAGCCAATGACTTTTGTTAATATTTCCGGATTATCCTTAAATACACTACTAATAGAAATTGCTGTCTTTCCTTGTAAAATATCTTTCGCAAAAGAATTCACATTTTCCGACGTTAACGCATTTCTTATATAATCCATCATCTTACGATTTTTCTCTTCTACTAATTCCATATCAAGTTCATCTATAACAGACATAAGTTCAATCGGTGATGAACATCTCTTTTTCACCGGTGTTGCAAGCGATGCACTATCAAAGAAATTTTGTCCAAATATCTGAAATACATTTTGACAGACGGTTTCATCATCCTCGTACAAATCTTCTTTTGTTTTTATCTGACTAGCATAATACTGAAGCATATTATTAATTTTGCTTTTAACGCTTCCATCAGATAATAATAAGAATTGCGCTCTTTGTACTGCTCTGGTTCTATATATAATGTGCCTATCGTCAATGGTTCTCATGATAGCTTCCATCTCTTCAATATCCATGCGAACCTTGGTAATCAATTCTTTTATTTTTACAGTAGCCTCCGCTTTATCTACTCGCTCTGCATCCATATAATCAGTTACAAGTGCATCCATCAAAGCGCCTTCACATTTATCAAGACTCTCATACAGGCTGGTTCTGTAATAGAAAAGATTATCGTTTGTCTTAAACCTATGATAGGAACCTACTACAATCTTTTCCTCATACTTTTCAAAAAACTCTAATACTTCTTCTGGCTTTTTACCTTGTGTAAGATTATTAATATGATCCTCAATAGATGCAGAAAGGATTCTAAGTGCCTGATTTAAATTATCAAAATCCTCCGAAGCTTCCTTTAATACGCCTTCATAAGGACTTCCCTGTTCAGAAATATGTTCAAACATGGAATAAATCTTAAACAATTTACCCTTATATGTAATGATTGTCGGACTAATAATCTCTTGAAATGATTTAAGTAGTGGCACCACCTTATAGTTAATGGCCAACTTGGATTCCTCTTCGTACTCGCCTTCCTTTTCAGTGAGCCAACCTGTCTCCTTAAGCCTTCTAATAAATCCACCTGCGATTACACGTGTATCTGCAATATTACCATCTGTTTCTGCTTGTTCTTCTAAATCAAGTTCCACCTGTTCATCAAGTCCATAGAAATAGTCCTCAACCATATCAAAGGTTGTACTTTTCTCTATGGCATACATTGGCATGCGTTTACACTTATCCCAAATGAGAGTAAGAATATCAACATATTTTCTTTTATTTATTCCTGTTAATGGGCGAAATAAATTCTCGTCCACTTTATCAAAAATGTTCATGTTCTCACTCCTTTCATTCCTTCCAACAATTATGACATTTGCTGTATAAACTGATTCAAATTGGATTTTAACCAATTAATCTGCATCATTTGAATTTTATCCCAATCATTTTCTTCATTACATTTTTCTTCAACAAGTCCAAGTAACTGTTTCATCGCTTCGATATCTTTCTCATCAAACTCACTTTTTACTGCATATCGATATACCGCAAATAATATACCTCTAAAATCACCTAATTGTTCAGAAGAAGATTTTGCCAACATCTCTATAATTTTATCCGGTTCATACTTACTCAAAAAACGATGCCCTATAGTGTATTTGTCTGTATTTCTACATACATCATTATATAATTCTTCAATGTCTTGAGGATTATAATCAAATTCCTTTTGTTTGGTGTCAAAAGAAAGTGCATCTGATAGCTTGCCAATAAATTCTTCGTATTCTTGTTTAAGCGCAGGCTCTTCTATGCTATATGTATGTGAAAAATAGATTTCTGCATCTGTATTAGTCCTCGTTCCAACACCCTTTGCATTTTTTATCATTAATTCACAGGACTTTTTGTAATCAAATCCCACGACTGAACCAAGATAAATCATATAATATGCTAATTTACAATAAGCATGAATTCCTATTGCATCGGCTGTATGCAGTTTTTTCTCAATATTAACTAACGCGGAATATACATGTTCTTCTGTCTCTTCCGCATAATTACCTAATATTCTTAAATCTGGGTCTTTATATTCAGCATGCCTTTCAAAGAAGCGAAAATCTTTATATGCTTCATATGTCTTTTCGACTAATTGAGCATCAAATGTCTGCCATCTCGTATAGTCATATGCAAAACGCATCAATGGCATATCATTAGAGCCTAGCTTTGTTGAAAGGTAATCGTTACCCTCCCATTTAGGGAACTCATCAGCTTTTATATTTGCAGATAGACAAATCACTCCCTTTAATAGACATTCATAAAAATCGTCCTCGTATTCATTTGCGTTCATTTTATCTATAATATCTGTTGTCTTCTGTATCGCAAATATAAAAGTCCGCAGATTTTTCTTGCAAATATTACAAACAATTCCGGATAAATTCCTATACTCCTCCTCGTTTCGTTCAAAAATGTTATTAAGCTTGCAATTATCAAATTCTCTAATTATTTGAATTACTGCCTGTTCATAATCACTATTAAACTGAATTGTATCGCTTATTGTTTTCTCTTTTATTCGAAGATACTTTTTCACCTCTTCTGGAACTTTGATTTCCTGTTTCTTTTCATCCTTTTTTTCATGAACTTTGGCAAAGTCAAAATTGAATTTATTATCATTTTTTCTCAGAATTTCATTTTCATTAGCAACTAGTAAAACCTTTACTCCGTCTCTTTCTACTAAACCATTCACATAACCAAGTAAATTGGTGATATTGATATTACTTCTTTCAACATCCTCTAGAATGAGCAATTTATCTTTTAGATTAACCGATTCATACAATTCACTTAAATCATCGTCAGATAATCCCAAGTTAATACCAGCTAGACCTGTGATATTTTTTATTACATTTTTTGCAATCACTTTTCCTGTAGTCACCGTTTCCGAATGTTTTCCACCTAAAGTATGCATTCTTAACTCCATGTATATACTTTTACTAATCATGGAAATATCATCTAGCCCATATAGTGACACTACAACAGAAGTTGCATTATGCTCCTTCAAAAAAGGAACCAATTTATTTTCAATATAGTAGGTCTTCCCAGATCCCCATTCACCAGTAAGCATAATGGCGGTCCCAGTCTTATCTTTTAATAAATAGTGTAATATATAATTATTTAACCCATTAATTGTCATATTCCCACCTTACCTTTATAACTTCCTAAAGCAAAAACTAAATTAATTGCAATAATTCTTCGATGCGAGCAGCTATACGTTTTTGTTCGGCAATTGGTGGCAACGGAATCACAGCTGACGCAACCTTATCTTTATTAAGATTGTCTACAGTAGCACCAGACGCTTTTTGTGAAAACTGGTCAAATGCATATTTTGATGATAATAACCAATATAAGTAATCTAAATCAAAAACTTCTTTTGTATTCCTGAGTAGTAACCAACCATCGTGTATGCAACCTTCAATTTGTGATATATATGGTCTACCAAAACTCATAGAATTAGTTAACAAAAAATCTCCTGGATATACTTTTCTGCTTTTTCTTTCCCCTTCAGGTTTGATTTTTTCCTTTGTTTGTACTATATATTTTCCATCCTTAGCAACATCACCTATTTTAATCCAGTTTATGCCGTCTTCTGCATCAGTTAAAAATGCCTTTATTGGTCTTGGCGACCCTCCCCGCTCGATTTCCATAGCCCATCCTAATCTAATCCATCTCCAATTTTTAGGAATGGATAAAGTTTTTTCTTTATCCGTTATTTTTTCATCCCCAACTAATTCTTCTGCAATTCCATCTTCTGGTAACTGTGATGTTAATTTACCTTGAATTCCTTCATCAATTATTTTGTTTCTAAACAATTCACAATCTGATATAAGTTTTTCTTGTAATTGTTTTATTGAAACCGAATACACATTTTCACTAAATTGATTGTTTATCAAAGCCTTTCTGATTACCGATACAGCTTCTACTATCCCCTCTGATTCTTCTTGGATATCTTCTAGCACTTCAGTTATATTCCTTTCATCTTTTTCTTCAAGATTTATCCACTTAAAATCAAGATTGCTCGCAGCTTTTATTTCTTTTTCTGAAAAGCATCTCCACCTTCCATTTGGATTTGTAACCTCATCGTATGAAGCAACTCTATCATTTTCATGTCCAGAGCAATAAGAATCCACGAAATCTTGCAAATGAGCCCTAGTCATAGGTTTTGTCACTAATGTATGTTTAACTCCTGTTGTAGGATTACAATACATGTGTTACAACTGAATATAAAAA
>UMIH01047818.1_pt1 | contig 32138 bp, 27 predicted proteins | sample 1965771 | NCBI WGS metagenome assembly UMIH01 (sample SAMEA4836120, study PRJEB28245) | human gut metagenome | biome: gut microbiome; material: fecal sample | place: Denmark | collected 2008
GAAAGCAATAAATTGAAAAAAAAGAGCTAATTTTGTACACTCGTTAACGTTGATTACATCGTTGGTTTATCGCCTTTCCGACCGGGTATCGGGAGATAAATCATACTTTACGGATTGAATTATGCCGAATATTATACATATAGAGACTTCTACGTCTGTTTGTTCCGCCGCCCTGTCTTCCGATGGTGTCGTTCAATGCCATTTCGAGAATTTCGAGGGGCCTTCGCATGCTTCGTTGTTAGGAGTATATGTAAAACAGATCATGGATTTTTCGAGAGATAAAGGAGTCAAGGTGGATGCGGTTGCCGTGAGTAGCGGTCCCGGTTCCTATACGGGATTGCGTATCGGTGTTTCGGAAGCCAAAGGTCTTTGTTTCGGATTGAAAGTCCCTCTCATCTCAGTTCCTACGCTCGAACTTTTGGCTTGTACGACCATGTTTAGAAACTATTTTGAGGAAGATGTGTTATATTGTCCTATGATCGATGCCCGTCGCATGGAGGTCTATTCGGCTGTTTACGATAATGCGTTGAATGATGTCGTTCCTGTCGGTGCGTATGTAATCGATGAGCATACTTTCTCGGACTTGTTGGACAATCGTCGGATTGTATTTGCGGGAAACGGCTCGACAAAATGTAAAGATGTGATTAAACATCGCAATGCCATATTTGTAGAAGGAATAGTTCCATTGGCTACCGATATGTTGGCATTGGCCGAGCGTGCTTTCCGTAACGGGCAATTTGAAGACGTGGCTTATTTCGAACCTTTTTATCTGAAAGAGTTTATAGCCACGACTCCTAAAAATAAAATATTATAAAAGTTATATCAATAGAAATTATATGCAATATACTTCGGAATTGAAAAGACTCGTGTTGCCCGAATATGGCCGCAATGTGCAGCAGATGGTAGATCACTGCATGACCATAGAGGACAAAGCGGAACGTACCCGTTGTGCCAATACGATTATAAATATCATGGGGAATCTGTTTCCTCATTTACGGGATATCGAGGACTTTAAGCACAAATTGTGGGATCATTTGGCAATTATGTCTGATTTCAAGTTGGATATCGATTATCCGTATGAAATCATCAAAAAAGAAAATCTTCATACCGTGCCCGAGTCGGTTCCTTATCAGGCTTCTCCCATAAAGTATCGTCATTATGGGAAAATTATGGAAGAGATGTTGAAAAAGGCGGAGTCGATGTCCGATGGACCCGAAAGGAGTGCATTGGTTTCCATGCTGGCGAATCATATGAAAAAGTTGTTTTATCAATGGAATAAGGATTCGGTGGAAGATGAGAAGATTTTGAAAGATTTGCGGGAGTATACACATGGCGTGATCGATCTCGATGCATCCACATATCATTTGAGAGATGTGAGGGAACCGGCCGTGCAGCAGCGTAAATCAAAAAATAATTCGAAAAAAGCGGGTAAATAACCGCTTTTTTTGTATCTTTCACTCATTAACCTTAATAGAGAAAGAGAGTATGGCATCTTTTATTATTGAAGGCGGGCATCGCTTAAATGGTGATCTGATACCGCAAGGAGCTAAAAATGAGGCGTTGGAGGTTTTGTGTGCTACACTGTTGACTCCGGAAGAAGTGAAGATATACAATATTCCCGATATACTCGATGTAAATAATTTGATACAGCTTTTGCGAGATTTGGGCGTGATGGTAAAGCGCATAGGCTTGAATGCGTACAGTTTCAAGGCCGATAAGATAAATCTCGATTATCTCGATAGTGACGAATTTTTTCAAAAAGGAGCTTCTTTGCGGGGGTCGGTAATGATTATCGGGCCGCTTGTGGCTCGTTTCGGGTATGCCGTTTTACCGAAACCGGGAGGCGATAAAATCGGGAGACGCCGGTTGGATACCCATTTTCTCGGTATCCAAAAGTTGGGAGCTACATTCAATTATTGTCCCAAAGCCCAGCGTTATGAAATTAAAGCCGATAAATTGCGGGGTAGTTACATGTTGCTCGATGAAGCATCGGTTACAGGTACGGCAAATATTCTAATGGCAGCTGTATTGGCCGAAGGCGATACGACGATTTATAATGCCGCTTGCGAGCCCTATTTGCAACAACTTTCAAAAATGTTGAACCGTATGGGGGCGCATATCGAAGGTATTGGGTCTAATCTGCTCACCATTCACGGAGTTTCATCGTTAAAAGGGTGTGAGCATACTATTCTTCCCGACATGATCGAGGTGGGTAGTTTTATCGGTATGGCAGCGATGACACGTTCGGACATAACGATTAAAAATGTATCGTATAACGATTTGGGAATTATTCCCGATAGTTTCCGACGATTAGGGATAACCGTGGAACAACAGGGCGACGATATTCATATACCCGAACATGAATGTTACGAGATAGAGACTTTCATCGATGGTTCGATTATGACTTTTGCCGATGCTCCGTGGCCGGGATTGACTCCCGACTTGTTAAGCGTATTCCTCGTTGTGGCGACACAGGCGAAAGGTAGTGTCTTGATTCATCAAAAGATGTTCGAGAGCCGTTTGTTTTTCGTAGATAAACTTATCGATATGGGAGCGCAAATCATTCTTTGTGACCCGCATAGGGCGGCAGTTATCGGTCAGGCTCACGCACACACGTTGAGGGCTACCAATATGGTTTCACCCGATATTCGAGCGGGAATAGCCATGCTTATCGCCGCAATGAGCGCCGAGGGTACAAGTCGTATTCATAATATAGACCAAATCGATAGGGGGTATCAAGATGTCGATAAACGACTCAATGCAATAGGTGCACGTATTACCCGTTTATAGATCGATGAAAGGGTGGTATTTTTGTGTTGTCGTGGCGGGATTGCTCCTGTCTTCTTGTTCGCAGCAAGTACAGGAGCGTGCCGACGGCGGGAAAACTTCCGATACGATTGTGGCGGAAGTTCCCGTAGAGGAGAGTTGCGATTCTACCGGATACCGTTTGTATCGGAAATATTTGGCTGCGATAGGAAAGAATCCTTCTTATTTTCAATGGAAGGATTTCCCAAAATATTTGGGGGCGGCGTATGTCGATGAAAAAGGTCATTTTGTGATACAGGTGCTTGGAGATTCGGTAAAAGCGAGAAAACAGATTGTCGAGGTTGTCGGGTGCGACGAGGTAACGGTTATTCCCCGGCGAAGTTCTCGGCAGTTATTAGATTCGTTGTATGCCTATTTGTGTGAGATACGCCGGTTCCGGGCCGATGAACCGACGGTTGCAGTGTTCGATACGGTTTGTTACGATGCCCGTGACAGTTGGACGATTTATGTACATGTTAACGCTCTCGATTATAACATGCCCGAATATGTCGATAGTCTGTACCGGTATATCGGGGAGTTCCGAAAAAAAGTTTTACTCTCTCGATGGGTGCAGGTAGATGGAAAATCCACGGTTGTAACCGGTGTGGACTTGGACGAAATAAAAGTGAAAGAATGATTACAAGGGAAGAATTGATAAAGATAGGAAGGTTTAATAAGCCTCATGGAGTGAAAGGCGAGTTGTCTTTTACTTTTACCGACGATGTGTTCGACCGCACGGAGTGTCCTTATATCGTATGTGAGATAGATGGCATATTCGTACCGTTTTTTATCGAGGAATATAGGTTTAAGAGCGATACGACGGCTTTGATTAAATTGGAAGATGTAGATAATGAAGCGGATGCGCGTCCATTTACTTTACTCGATGTTTATTTCTCGAAGTCTTATTACAAAGAATCGAATGAAGATGAAGCTCCGGGAGATTATTTTATAGGATTCACAGTGATCGATAGCGAGAAAGGAGAGTTGGGAAAGATTGTCTCGATCGATAATTCTACGGAAAATGTATTGTTTGAAGTGGAATATAACGGGCGATTGTTGCTTATACCGGCTGTCGATGAATTTGTTTGTGAAATAGACGAAGATAATCGCAAGTTGTATCTGAATATCCCCGACGGATTATTGGATTTGTAGTTCGAATAATAATCGGTATGGAAACAAAAAAACGGGCTGTATAAATTGTTATACAGCCCGTTTTTGGGAGGATAATACGAAAATCATATCTCGATGATTTCATGTTGTAAGGTTTGTGTGTCGAGCAGGAAAAGTTTCCCACTTAAAACTTCGCCATAGCCGGTAATGATTTTAATCACTTCTGCGGCTTCCATGCAGCCGATAATTCCTGGAATAGTGCCGATAACTCCTCCGGGACGAGCCGGGGGAATAACTTCGGGGCGGGGATAAAGATCACTGTATCGAGATCCGCCTCGGTAATTAAAGACGGAAACCTGTCCCCGAAATTCCGAAATGGACCCATATACATAGGGCTTTTTGAAGCGGGAACAGACATCGTCGATCAGATAACGGGTCGCAGCATTGTCGCATCCGTCGACAATGATATCGTAAGCGGAGACAAGTCGATTTGCGTTGTCGGGGGTGAAGCGGTTAGGATAGGTCTCGAATCGAGTTGAACTGTTCAGTGCCGACAGTCTTCGACAAGCGCACTCGACTTTCGATTGTCCTATTTCTGCCTCGGTATAAAGAATTTGCCTTTGTAAGTTGCTTTTTGAAACGATATCATCGTCGATAAGTCCTATTTGTCCTACTCCGGCAGCGGTCAGATATATAGAGATGGGAGAACCTAACCCTCCTATACCGACAATCAATACCTTAGCATTCTTCAATTTTTCCTGTCCTGCTTCCCCGATTTCGGGAATCATGGTTTGGCGGATATACCTTTCGTTCATCGATCGAATATTTTGTCCCAGTCTTTCCATACGACCTCATACCCCATAGCTTTGACAGCTTGTTCCACTTCGGCAGGTGTCCGTTCGTCGCTGACCGAAAATTGTTCTAACGCTTGCGGATAAGTGGCATAACCTCCCGGGTCGGTTTTCGAACCTGCGCTTATCGAAGTCGCTCCGAGAGTGGCGATGTGGTCTCTGAATTTTGCGTTTTCTCGGGTGGATACGGAAATATCCACGTCGTGGTCGAAAATACGAAATGCAAAAATCAACTGTGCCAGCTCTTTATCCGTCATGATTACATTGGGCTGAAAATGACCTTCGGACGGGCGCATGCGGGGGAAGTTGACGCTATATCGAGTTTGCCAATAGTGCTTGCGCAAGTATTGCAAGTGTATGGCCATCATGGTTACATCGGTACGCCAGTCTTCCAATCCGATGAGCACTCCCATACCTATTTTGTGTACACCGGCTTGTCCCATGCGGTCGAATCCGTTTACTCTCCATTCGAAGATAGATTTCATGCCTTTCGGGTGGTATACTTTGTACCGGTCTTTATGATAGGTTTCTTGAAAGCAGACCACGCCGTTGAGACCCGATTGGGTCAAGCGATAGTAATCTTCGCTTTTGAGGGGCATGACTTCTATCGATAGGTTCGAGAAGTAGGGACGTGCGATTTGTAGAGCTCGTTCCAAATAATCGACTCCGGCATCGCGTGGATTTTCTCCGGTTACGATAAGCAAATTCTCGAACGGTCCCATTTGACGGATTGCCCGGCATTCATTTTCGATTTCTTTCTCGGTAAGAATAATTCGGGCGATGGGGTTATTGTGATTGAATCCACAGTAGACACAGTGGTTTGTACATGAATTGGTGATATAAAGCGGTACGTACATCTGTATCGTTTTGCCGAAACGTTCTTGGGTATAGAGCCTGCTCAATGCCGCCATGTGTTCTATATAGGGGGCGGCAGCCGGTGAGACGAGCGCCATGAAATCGTCGAGTTGTAAATGCTCTTTACCAAGAGCGATTTCGACATCACGACTTCGTTTCGAAGCTATGCAGGCAGTTATATCTTCCCAAGAATATTTTTCTAATTCGTCGGAAAACATATCTTTCTTTTGTTTTTAGTAATCGTTTTTTTATCATTTATTTCTCGATACAGTCGGTAATATCTTGCGACAGGCGCATGGCGCAGAAGTTTGGTCCGCACATGGTACAATAATTACCGTCGTGGAACGAGCCTTGTTTGTAGTATTCAAGGGCACGTTCGGGATCGAGTGCCAAATTGAATTGGTCTTTCCAGCGGAACTCATACCGGGCCTTGCTCATGGCATCGTCGCGTATTTGTGCTCCGGGAAATCCTTTGGCAAGGTCGGCGGCGTGCGCAGCTATTTTATAAGCGATAACACCGTTGCGCACATCTTCTCGATCGGGTAATCCCAAGTGCTCTTTGGGGGTTACATAACAGATCATGGCTGTGCCTAACCATGCGATTTGAGCCGCTCCGATAGCCGATGTAATGTGGTCGTATCCCGGTGCGATGTCGGTCGTCAATGGGCCTAACGTATAGAAAGGAGCTTCGTGGCAACTGTTCAGTTCTCTTTCCATATTTTCTTTGATTTTGTGCATGGGGATATGGCCGGGGCCTTCGATAATGACCTGTACATCATGAGCCCATGCTTTTGTAGTGAGTTCGCCCAACACATCGAGTTCGAGGAATTGCGAACGGTCGTTGGCATCGTGTATCGAGCCCGGACGCATACCGTCACCCAGAGAAATCGCTACGTCATATTGTTTTAAGATTTCGCAGATTTCATCGAAATGGGTGTACAGGAAACTTTCCTGATTGTGAATGACGCACCATTTCGTCATAATAGACCCTCCGCGCGATACGATTCCGGTAAGTCGTTCGCCCACCAATTCGGCATGAGCTTTCAACACGCCGGCGTGAATGGTGAAATAGTCCACTCCTTGCTCGCATTGTTCGATAAGTGTATCGCGGTAAATCTCCCACGACAGATTTTCGACTTTTCCATTTACTTTTTCAAGGGCTTGGTAGATGGGGACAGTTCCCACGGGGACAGGACAGTTCCGGATAATCCACTCGCGGGTTTCGTGTATGTGGTCGCCGGTCGATAGATCCATCAGTGTGTCGCCCCCCCAGTGGCAACTCCATACGGCTTTGTCGATCTCTTCTTCTATACCCGAGGATAGCGCAGAGTTCCCGATGTTAGTGTTTAATTTGACTAAAAAATTACGGCCGATAATCATCGGCTCGGCTTCCGGGTGGTTGATATTCGCCGGAATGATCGCTCGCCCGGCGGCTATCTCTTGTCGCACGAATTCGGGTGTGATGTGGCTTTTAATGCCTAATTGTTCGTTTTGCAGGTTTTCCCGTATGGCGACATATTCCATTTCGGCCGTGACGATTCCCTGTCGGGCATAATACATTTGCGTGATGGCATGTCCCGGTTTGGCTTTGTAGGGAAGGGGTGTATTTTTGAACCGTATAGGGTCGAGAGACGGGTCGTCGCGACGGGCACGGCCGTATTCCGAGGTGATATCGTCTTGTCGCTCCACATCGCCTCGTGCCGTAATCCATGATTCGCGCAGACGTGGAAGCCCTTTGTCTATATCTACCGTAATATCGGGATCGGTATAGGGCCCACTGGTGTCGTATACGTATACGGGAGCGTTGGGCGTGTGTATCCGTTTTCCGTTTTCTACGGTGATTGTGTCGGTGAGGTTTATTTTTCGCATCCCCACTTGTATGGGAAATAATTTCCCCGGAATATATATTTTTTCGGAACTGGGATAAGAATCTTTGATTATTTTTTTTGTGTCCATATTACTTTTGCGTTTAATCTAAGAAAGAGGTTAACGGGCTGCTGGCTTGTGCAAAATGGTATTGTGCGCCTAATCCGGCTTCGTATGCTCGGCGGCCGGCTTCGACAGCCTGTTTGAATGCGATAGCCATTTCTACGGGATTCCCGGCGACGGCGATAGCCGTGTTTACCAACACAGCATCGGCTCCCAGTTCCATAGCTTCTGCGGCATGGGACGGTGCGCCTATCCCAGCATCGACGATGACAGGTACATTACTTTGTTCGATGATAATTTGCAAGAAGTCGCGAGTGCGCAATCCTTTGTTAGTGCCTATTGGTGCGCCTAAGGGCATTACGGTGGCAGCTCCGACTTCTTCGAGCCGTTTACAAAGTACGGGGTCTGCTTGAATATAGGGAAGTACCACGAATCCCAGTTTTGCCAGTTGTTCGGTAGCTTTCAAGGTTTCCACAGGATCGGGCAGAAGATATTTGGGATCGGGGTGGATTTCGAGTTTAACGAAATCGGTCCCGAAACATTCTCTGGAAAATTGGGCCGCGAGTACGGCCTCCTCGGCATTGCGTACTCCCGATGTGTTGGGTAGAAATTGTACTCTATTGCGGTCGATGTGTGTCAACATATCGTCTGTGGCTTCTTGGGTCATGTTGATACGTTTCATGGCCACGGTAATCATTTCGGATCCGGAGGCTTCGATGGCTTTTTCCATTAGTTCATTCGAACTGAATTTCCCGGTTCCTACGAATAAGCGGGAGGAAAATTCCCGTCCTCCGATAATTAATTTGTTCATGCTTTACGATATTTATTTAATAGGTCTATTATTTTTTTAGTTTCCTTTTCAGGATCTTCGGCTTGCAAGATAGTTCCCGATAAAGCGATTCCCGACACTCCGGTTTCCATGATGGCCGGAATATCGTCGGCTGTGATACCTCCGATGGCGACCACCGGAATTTTCAAGTCGTTCGTCCGGCATTGTTCCATGATTCGGGCATAGCCTTCGAGGCCGAGGATAGGACTCAGGTTCTTTTTTGTCTCGGTATATCGGAATGGTCCCAAGCCGATATAATCGGCATCTTGCCGGACTAATCCTTGTATGTCTTCAAAGGTATTCGCCGTTCCTCCGATAATGTATTTCTCGCCGATAAGCAGGCGAGCTTCGGAAACAGGCATGTCGAGCTTTCCAAGATGAACGCCGTCTATGTCGAGGTCGGCCGCCAGTTGGGCATAATCGTCGAGGACGAGTATGGCTTCATGTTCTTTACAGAGCGGAATGAGTTGCTGGGCGGTTTGCCTGACAGCTTCGATAGGAGCATCTTTCATACGGAGCTGTATCCATTTGCAACCTCCGTTCAAGGCGGCGACCGCTCCCTCTATGATTCCGAATCGGGGTGTCTGGTGGGTAATGAATTGTAACATATTTTGTTCGTATTAATCGTTCCTTAATCGAGTGAGCTGTCGAATAACCCCTGCAATGGTCGGTTCCTGCCATAGGAAACCGAGTACGGCGATCCCTCCGAAATTCCAATCCTTTATAGCCGTTTTCTTTTCGGGGGTGATACCGCCTAAGGCAATGACTCTCTCGTTGATAACGCCTTCTTTCCCGGCCTTAGTCAGTTGTTCGGGCGAGAATGCGGAACGGTATCCCTTTTTCGATATGCTGTCGAAGATGGGGCTCAAAAACAGATAGTCATATCGTTGTCCGTCCGTCAGTTCCTCGATGGAATGGCAAGAGCGGGATAGGGTGGGGATATAGTCGTTCGACAGAGGTCGGTAATGCGGATTCCTTCCATTGAGATGAACACCGGCAAGCCGGTATTTTTCCGCCAGTTCGAAATGGTCGTGAAGTACTATTCGATCGTAATAGCGGGGAGGAATCGAGAGTAACAGTTGCTCTGTTTTTTCTCCGGAATACTTCGGCTTGCGGAGGTGGAGTAAATCCAATCCGTTGTCGAGCAGGGCGGTGATTAAGCGGTTTTCCTGTTCTATGGGGTGTTCCTCTGTAATGCCTATATATTTCATTTCGAGAAATCCGTTCGTTATCCTCCGAATGTAGCCCGGATAATCGTTATCTTGTTCCCTTCGGTTAAAATCCGGTCGTTCCATTCATTTTTGGGAACCAGCTTGTTGTCGATGGCGATAGCCGTACCTTCGATGGAGATTTGTTGCATATCGAGTAACTCTTTTATGGAAATGCTGTCTTGGGCTTCTATTTCCTTTTGATTAATATAGATTTTCATCTTTAATTGGGTTTAATGGGGTTAAAACACGAGGGGCGAAAAAATGGTTTACCGAACCATGACCGCTTCCTATTGCAATGTCGGCCCCGGTCTGTAAAGCTTGGGTGAGATATTTTTTGGCGAGGGAAACGGCATCGGTCAACCTGTGTCCCAACGCCAAATAAGAGGCGATGGCAGAAGAAAAGGTACACCCTGTTCCGTGCGTATTCCGGGTAGAAATGCGGGGTGAGGTGTAGCGAACAGGAACAGAATTGGGCATAAAGAGTATGTCGCAGGATTCTGCTCCTTTCAAATGTCCTCCTTTCACGAGAACAGCACGACAACCGGCTTGAAAAAGTCTGTTGGCTGCTTTTTCCATATCTTTCTCACTGTCGATGGCAAGTCCGCTCAGTATCTCGGCTTCGGGAATATTGGGAGTGATGACTGTCGCCTGTGGCAACAATAGTGTTTTAACAGCAGAGATAGCTTCTTCCTCGATTAGCCGACAACCCGAAGTAGAAACCATAACCGGATCGAGCACGATATTCCTTAACGGATAACGTTGCAGGCAATCGGCAATCGTTTCGATGGTCGCGCGAGAGTATAGCATGCCTAATTTAACGGTTGTACAAGGTAGGTCGTCGAGTACGGCTTCGATTTGTTGCCGCACGATATCGGGTTCGATACCTTGTATGTCCCTCACTTCGCAGGTGTTTTGTGCCGTAATGGCCGTGATAGCCGATGTGCCAAACACCCCGATGGCCGACATGGTTTTCAAATCGGCTTGTATTCCGGCTCCTCCACTGCTGTCCGAACCGGCTATTGTCAATACGACAGGATAAGTTTTCATACGGTTTGTTTCATTTAAGGGGATGCACATAAAACCGTATTGAAAAAGATAGAACTATGAACAATTCCTGCGCCGGCATTATCCGTATCAGGTTCATAGGGTATAATCTCAGCCGCTTTTAGGCACCCCTTTGTTTGTGAACAAAGGTATGGATTATTTTCTTACAGCTGATATTTCTTAATATAAATTAATGAAGATATGCTTATTCGAATAAGACGATAGAGGAGTCTTTTAAGGGGGGTGCATGTTTTGTTTTTTGAAGAAAGATTCTTTTTCACCGAAAAGCTGGTTTCGATTGACCTAACCAAGTTGCTTTTGGGTCGTATTGGACGAAAAAGAGCGCCTCCGGTCTGAGGTGGATTTTCATATTAGGCATATTTCCTGTATATTTGCCTACATATAATAAATATTAGCGTAAAGATTCATGATGAGTATTTTGTTTTTACTTGTGGGTTTGGGCTTAATCCTGTCTGGTGCTAATTTTTTGACCGATGGAGCGGTTGCATTGGCCAAAAGGTTTAACATATCGTCGCTGGTAATAGGTCTAACTATCGTGGCCTTTGGAACTTCGGCTCCCGAGTTGACAGTTAGTATCGTATCGGCTATTAATGGGAGTGCCGAACTTTCTATCGGGAATGTTGTGGGCAGTAACATTTTTAATATTTTGATGATCGTGGGTGTGACAGCAATTGTTGCTCCTATAACAATAACCAAAGGAACATTGACAAAAGAAATACCGCTCGCCATTCTCTCGTGTGTGGTTGTCTTAATTTGTGCTAACGATGTGTTTTTGGAAACCGGTACGGAGAATATACTGAATAGGGCGGACGGTTTGCTTATGCTTTGCTTTTTTGCCATATTTCTCGGGTATACGTTTGCTATCGCACACGATAATACAGGAGAAGAACAAGCTGAAATTAGACCATTATCTACATGGCGTTGTTTATTGTATATCGTTGGAGGGCTTGTCGCTTTGATTTTCGGTGGTCGGCTTTTTGTCGATGGGTCGAGCGAGATAGCCCGGTCGTTGGGAGTAGGAGAGTCTGTTATAGGATTGACTCTTGTTGCTATGGGGACTTCTCTTCCTGAATTGGCTACTTCGGTGGTAGCTGCTTTGAAAAAAAATCCTGAGATTGCTATCGGGAATGTGATCGGATCCAACCTGTTCAATGTCTTTTTTGTATTGGGCATGAGCGCTACTATTACTCCATTACCCTTGGGTGGAATAACGAATGTCGATCTATTTTATTTATTAGCGGTTTCTTTGTTGTTGTTCTTTGCCGGGAGATATTATAAGGTACGTACGATTACTCGGGTGGAAGGTGTATTTATGATTTTTGCTTATGTAGTTTACACAGGATACTTGATATATATGCTGTAAATACTATATTAAGTTGCATTCGGTAATATTCAAAAATGAAAGAGAGGCTGTGTTGTATAAACTGTTGTCTGGTGGTTTCTGAACTATACATAAATGTCAGGTGTTTTTTATGTAATTATTAAATATTTTTAATTTCTGTTTTTTTACTGATTTGTTTAATATTAGATAAATAATTTGTAAGCTGCTCAATACTATATATTTATCTGGCTTTTTGTAGAATGGGAGCATTTTTTGTAAGATTTCATTGTGTTTTTTAAGAAATGTAGCTACCTTTGCGAAAAATGTGAAGTCAGAGTACTTAGCAAAATATGCAAATATGTTTGAATCATTCTGTTGTTATTTATCCTGTTCTTCACAGAAAAGTAAATGTAATTCTTCTGAAATTGATAGTTTATAGTAATCTATCTCTTGTATGAAGCGTTATATTTATTTACCCTTCCAATAATGATTATCCACTGAGATAGGGATGGGTCAAAGAGGGGTTATAAGTGATTCTTAGAGCCGGGAAAAGCTTTCTTTTCGGTGTCCCCCAGTAGTATATAGGCGTATATTTAAGGAATGCATAAAAAATAAAGTAATTTCTTTCGCCTGAGATTTTGGGTTAACAGATAGGATTGATTTCTTTCATAGTGGGGGCGTTAGTGGATAAAGATATTTTTGCATAGAATTGGGTCAATATGTTGAAAAAATTGGGTTTATTAGTATTGAAAATGATGAATTAAATCTAATATTTTATGGGTTATATTTCGATTTTATTGTTGTCATTTTTTATTAGTTTGGGATTTTCTATTTTTATTATTCCAAGAATTTTATTGATATCGTTTAAAAAGCATTTATTCGATATGCCAGATGAACGAAAAGTACACAAAGGTATAATACCTCGTCTGGGAGGTGTTTCGTTTTTCCCTGCCGTTATTTTTACTCTTTCTTTGATGATAGGGCTGAATAGAATTTACGGGGAGGAATTGTTTCCCTCTATTATCGGAGTGAGTGATACGTCCGTTCTATCTTTTGGGTTGAGTAGTTTATTGCTGTTGTATTTGACAGGTATTACCGATGACTTGATCGGAGTTCGCTATCGTCAGAAATTTATTGTTCAAATATTCTGTGCCATTTTGTTGGTGTCTTCGGGATTATGGATCAATAATCTTTATGGAATCTTCGGAATTTATGAATTACCTCCGGTAGTGGGACTCCCGTTTACTGTATTTACTATTGTTTTTATTACTAATGCTATAAATCTAATAGATGGAATAGATGGACTGGCTTCTGGATTGAGCGGCATAGCATTGTTGTTTTTTACTATATTGTTTATTTATCAGAGGGAATGGCTGTATGCGGCTCTTGCTATCGTAACTTTGGGAACAATTATTCCATTTTTCTATTATAATGTTTTCGGAAATCCAAACCGAGGTAGAAAAATTTTTATGGGTGACACCGGATCGTTGACTATTGGCTTTATATTGAGCATTTTGGCGATTCGGTTCAGTATGTATGATAATGCAGTGTTACATCGAGTTCCCGATGCTATCGTAGTTGCTTTTTCTTTGTTGATTACACCGGTATTTGATGTTGTTCGGGTAATTTTGCATAGGGCACGTTTTGGTAAAAACATTTTCAGTCCTGATAAAAATCATATTCATCATAAATTTTTAGCATTAGGATTTTCGCATCGAGCAGCTATGATTACGATATTGCTAATCTCTGCTGGCTTTGCAGCCATGAATTTGTTGTTATTGACTCGTATAAATATAAATTTATTATTATTTTTAGACATTTTTATTTGGACCATTATGCAACTTTATCTTACTAAAAAGATTAATAGGAAAGTGGCTGGTTCAAAGGCTTGATATGTTAAATTGTTATTTTAGACAAATGAAATATATTTCGAAAATTCTCTTGGCTGTGATACTTGTAGGTTTGGTATCATGTGTGCCTTCTAAGAAAATGGTTTATTTGCAAGGAGCCGATGGCTTGGAGCAATCCCCTCAAACCATAGCACAAGACTATGAATTAAAGATTGTCCCGGACGACCAGTTACTCATAACAGTGAGTAGTAAAGATGGTGAGTTGCTGGAAATATTCAGCAATAGTCAGGTATTAGGTAGTACGGGGGCATCGACCACGATACAGGAAACTGTCGGTTTAAGGGTCGATAAGGACGGAAAAATAGAAGTTCCTATTTTGGGTGAGATGCAGGCCGGTGGATTATCGAGAAGAGAGTTGGCCGATGCCGTCGAGAACAAGCTCATCGGGGGGGAATATGTAAAAGATCCTGTGGTGAATGTACAGATAAAGGGATTTAAGGTTTCGGTAATGGGTGAGGTAAACAGTCCCGGTGTGCAAACTATATCGGGAGACCGTATTACGCTTCTTGAAGCCTTGACTATGGCAGGTGACTTGACTCCCTCGGGAAAACGGGATAATATATTGGTAATACGCGAGGACGGAGACCAACGAAAAACTTATACCGTGGATTTAACTTCGGGCGAAAAAGTATTGGAATCACCTTGTTATTATTTAAAGCAGAACGATGTAATCTATGTGCAGCCTAATAAATCGATAGGAGTGAAAGGTAGCTCGACCTTGTCGTTTATTTCTGCCGGTAGTAGTATTATATCTCTTGTGGCATCGGTGCTGTCTATTGTGTCTATGATTATTGTGTTAAAAGATAAGTAACATCTCTATATGGAGCTCATTCAAGAAACTAAGAACGATAAGAAAAATGAAGGAGGGGTAACCCTGCGGGATATTGTCGAGTTGGTATTCGATAATTGGTATTGGATTGTGCTATCGGTCGTTATATGTATGTCGGTCGCATGGTTTTATTTAGCTATGCAAACACCGTTATACAAGAGAAGCGCGGTAATGTTAGTGAAGAGCGAAAACAAATCGGGGAACGATATGTCGGCTGTTCTTGAATTAAATGGGGGCATATCGGGTAGCGGAGTCGAGAATGAAATCTATATTTTGCAGTCGCATCAATTAATGCGTGAAGTTGTCGGACGCTTACATTTGGACGTCACTTATCAGGTAAAAAATTGGTTGCACTATGATCAGTTGTATGCCGAGTCGCCTATCCGGGTGAATTTCTTAGATGCTTATACGGCTCCGGTTTCTATGGAAATTAAGCCCTTAAATGGGAATCGTTTTTTACTGAATCAACTCAAAATAGGTAAGGAGAAAAGTGACAACGAAGGCCAAGAGTTTTTGTTCGGTGATACTATAATTTCCGCAGCCGGTCGATTTATTGTAGAGGATATCCCCGATAAAATGTCGGCCTATTATAATGTACCGGTCGAAGTATCTCGTATAGACTTGAATACTGCGGCAAATATTTATCATTCGTTTATTTCGACCTCTTTGGCCGGAGAACGTACGACATTGGTACAAATAAACTGCGTGGACTCGAATATCTCGCGTGCCGAGGCTATATTGAACGCTTTGATCGATGTTTATCGGGAAACGATTATCGAAGATAAAAACCGCATTGCGACCAGTACGGCTAAATTTATTAATGAACGAGTCGAAATTATCAGTAAAGAGTTGGGTGATGTAGAGAATGAATTGACCGATTTCAAGCAAAAGAATCGCATTGTCAGTATAGATGCAGCGGCCACTCAATTTATGAGCGAAAGCAGTAAGATGAGAGACGAATTGGTGCAGCTGGAAACCGAGTATGCTATCGCCCGGGCGGTAGAACGTTATTTGACCGATAATGAACATAGTAAGCAGTTGATACCCAATGTATCGGGGGTAGGGGATAGTGGCTTGCAAAATCAGATAACGACCTATAACGAGATTCTGTTACAGAGAGAAAGATTAGCCGCTAATTCGGGTGAGAATAACCCTTTGGTAAAAGATTTAGACAATAATTTAGCCGCGGTAAGAGTCAATCTTACAGCCTCGATGGATAGTTATCTGTCTACACTGAAACTAAAATTGAAAAAGGCCCGGGAGGTCGAGTCGCAAACTCTCGATCATATCGAGTCGGTCCCTCAACAAGAGAAAAAGGCTTTGGGCATTATACGTCAGCAAAGTATTAAAGAGTCGTTGTATACATTCTTGCTGAATAAACGAGAAGAGAATGCTTTGCAGTTGGCTATTACCGAGGCCAATATACGGGTGATTGAGTCACCCTTCGGTTCGTCGGCGCCCGTCGCCCCGGCTCGCAGAATGTTATTGATGGGAGCCTTTATCGTGGGGCTCATTATACCGTTGGCGATACAGCTTTTGCGATTACTGTGGAACACCGGTGTGAGGGGGCGTAAAGATATTGAGGATTATACGTCGATGCCTATATTGGGCGAAATCCCATTGATGAAAGACCGAGATGGAGAACATGCCATTGTCGTGGAAGAGAATAAGACCAGCAGTGTGGCCGAGTCTTTCAGGTTGTTACGGTCCAATATGGATTTCGTCGCTCCTCAGGCACGGGTCGTTATGTTTACGTCTACAATGCCGGGAGAGGGAAAAAGTTTCGTTTCCCGCAATTTTGCCGTAACATTGGCTATGACCAATAAAAAAGTGGTTTTGCTCGATATGGATTTGAGAAAACGCACATTGAGTAAGACATTGGATCTGACTACGAAAAACGGTGTGTCGACTTGGCTTTCCGGGAAAAACAACAGTGTGTCCGAGCTCGTTCAGTCCAGTAACATTCATGCGATGTTCGATATCATCTCGGCCGGTATTGTACCTCCCAATCCTTCGGAATTGTTGATGAGCGATCGATTACCCGTTTTGGTGGAAGAGTTGAAGAAACAATACGATTATATTATATTGGATTGTGTGCCGGCATTAGTCGTAGCCGATTCTTCTATCATCGGTCGGGTAGCCGATCTTACGATCTACGTAATCCGTAACGGAATATTGGATCGCCGTTATTTGCCGGAATTGGAAAAACTCTACCGGGAGAATAAATTCAAGAACCTTACGATCGTCATCAACGGTATCGAAATGGAGAGCAAAAAGTATGGATATGGTTACGGCTATGGTTATGGATACGGTTACGGCTATGGAGTGGAACATGGAAGAAAGAAAAAACGTAATGTCATCTATAAAATCGCTCATAGAATAGGACGGATTTTTAGGGGGTAAAATTTCTTTGATGGGAAGTTTATTATAGTGTCGTAAGTATTATGGAAAGTAATATACAAAGAAATCAGAGAATTGCAAAAAATACGATTTTGTTGTATATTCGGACAGCTTTTACCATGTTGGTTAGTTTATTTACGAGCCGAATAATACTTAATGTACTTGGCGTAGACAACTATGGTATTTACAATGTAGTAGGAGGTACTATATCGATGTTTTCCATTATATCGGGTTCTTTATCGGGAGCAATTAGTCGATTTATTACATTTGGATTAGGAGAAGGCAATATAGAAAAGTTAAAAAGAATATTTTCTACTAGTGTTAATATTCAAATTGGATTATCAATACTAATACTTATTTTTGCAGAGATTGGTGGTTTGTGGTTTCTCAATACAAAACTTAATATTCCACCTGCCAGAATGTATGCTGCACATTGGGTTTTGCAGTTTTCTATTTTTACCTTTATATTGGGTTTAATAAGTACGCCATATAATGCATGTATCATTGCACATGAGCATATGAAAGTATTTGCATATATTGGAATACTAGAGGTCGTATTAAAGTTGTTATTTGTTTTAGCTCTGTATTTTTCGCCGTTTGATAAGTTAATCGTATATTCTGCTTTATTATTTTTAATAGCATTATTATTAAGAATAATATATGGGATCTATTGTAACCGCCATTTTGAGGAATGTGTATATCATTTTGAAGTAGATAGAGAACTATTAAAAAAAATGACAGGTTATGCGTGTTGGGGATTTTTGGGAAATACAGCATATATGTTTAATACACAAGGTGTAAATATTATAATTAATTTATTTTTTGGAGTTGCACTTAATGCGGCAAGAGGTGTTGTAACGCAAGTTGAGGGAGCTATTATGCAATTTGTCAATAATTTTATGACTGCGATTACTCCGCAGATTACAAAATCGTATGCTGCTGGTGATAAATCATATATGTTTACGTTGATTTGCCGGGGCTCTAAATTTTCTTTTTTTTTATTACTTTTCTTTTTGATACCTGTTGAGTTTGAAGCACAAACAATATTGAAGTTGTGGTTAGGTATTGTTCCTGAATATACAGCAATTTTTTTTAAACTTTCTATCATTGGTACAGCTATTGTTTTGATAGGGAATACATGTCTTACATCTATAATGTCTACTGGGAATATTCGAAATTATCAAATCGTGGTGACAATTGTAGGTTGTTTGGTTTTTCCGCTTACATGGGTTACATATAAAATAGGTTGGCCAGCATATATTACATATATTATTTATATAGTGATATATGGGATCTTAAATTGGATTCGCCTTTTATTTATGCGAAAACTTTTAGATTTTAAAATATCTATGTTTGTAAGAAACGCAATTTGTCCGATATTGGTTGTAACAATAATGGCACTAATTATTCCTTCTCTTATATATGTAGGTATGGAACCGTCTATTTTTAGATTTGTGATTATTACAGGAGTAAGTTTTGTGACAACAGCTATAAGTATTTTTATTGGTGGTTTGGAAAAAAGTGAGAGGAATGTGATTCTATCAAAAGTAAAAAACATAATTACATTTGGTAATTAACAAAGAAGCATATAATGAAACAAAGGTTGTCCAATATAGAGTTACTTAGGATTGTAGCTATGTTTTTTGTATTAGTTAGGCATGCTAATTTTTATGCATTAGGGATGCCAACCCCAATAGAAGCACAAGCAAATCCGTCACAAACATTTTTAATGTCGTTTTTAGAGATATTTGCTGGAGTTGGTGTTAATGTATTTGTTTTGATATCAGGATATTTTGGGATAAGAGGTAATAATAAAGGCCTTTTTAAATTTATATACCAATGCTTATTTTTCTCTTGTGGCATATATCTTTTACTCCTTAGTACCGGTATTATAAATATAAGTTTTTTGGGTTTGGCAGAATGCTTTTATTTGCGTAAAATAAATTGGTTTCCAAAGGCTTATTTGTGTTTATATATACTCTCTCCTATTTTAAATTCTTTTGTAGAACATTCTTCTGAAAGACAATTACGAGTAGTGCTGATTAATTATTTTATATTTCAAACAATTTTCGGTTGTATCTCGGATTCGACTACATTTATTTCGTTTGGTTACTCTACTGTATCGTTTATCGGATTATATTTATTAGCTCGCTATGTGAGGTTGTATTCTAATGAAATTTTTAGACTTTCTAAAAATATAGATTTTTGTATATATTGTTTGATATCTTTAATGTTGTCATATTTAGCATATGAGGCGATCAGTCATGGGGCATTGAGTGTATTTTATAGAATAAATGCATATTGCAATCCTTTGGTGATAATGAGTTCTTTATGCCTTTTCCTTTGTTTCTCTAAAATTAATATAAAGAGTAGGGGGATTAATAAAATAGCGGCATCTTCTTTTGCTGTCTATTTATTGCATAGTAACCCTAATGTGATAGAACGATTTTATATATATATAATTCAGGAACTTAGCAAGTTATGGGGGGGGATTTTTTACATATTTATATTTCTAATAGGAGTATATATTCTAGCTATAATGATAGATCAAATGCGTATATTTAGTTGGAATAAATTATGGGAGCTAATAAATAAGATATCACATAAGAATTTTAAGACTGTATAAATAAAATAATTGTTTTATGGACTCTAAATATTATAGTGCAGAACGAAGTGTGCAAATCTTGATATCACTATTGAAGCAACATAATATAAAGAAGATAATAGCTTCGCCAGGTGCTACAAATATTACTTTTGTAGCCAGTGTTCAGCACGATCCGTTTTTTGAAATATATTCAAGTGTTGATGAACGTTCTGCTGCATATATGGCATGTGGGCTTGCAGCCGAATCAAAAGAACCAGTTGTATTGAGTTGTACTGGTGCGACAGCTTCGAGAAATTATATACCGGGTTTAACAGAAGCGTTCTATCGGAAGTTACCAATTTTAGCAATTACGAGCACTCAAGATATTAGTCGTATTGGACAGTTGATACCTCAGGTGATAGACCGTAGAACGATTCAGCATGATATAGCACTACTTAGTGTGCATATTCCTTTGACTGTAGATGAAAAATCAGAATGGTCAAATACATTAAAATTAAATCAAGCAATATTAGAATTGCAGCGTCGAGGAGGGGGACCTGTACACATTAATTTAACTACTGATTATAGTAGAGATTTTTCAATTGTAGAACTTCCAAGAGCGAAATTTATAAGAAGAATTTGTGAAAATGATAAATTCCCATCTATCCCTGAAGGTAGGATTGCGATTTATATTGGTTCACATTTGAGATTTCAAGAAGGAGAGATTAGATTAATAGATGCTTTTTGTGCAACATACAATGCAGTTGTCTTTTGTGATCATACAAGCGGGTATAATGGTAAATATAAAGTGCTGATTTCTCTTTTGGCTAGTCAAGATAATTATGCATGTGATGAGTGTAAAATGGATTTGTTAGTTCATATTGGAGAGGTTTCAGGCGCTTATATCGGTCTCCAGCCACGAGATGTATGGAGAGTTAACCCTGATGGAGAAATAAGGGATTATTATAAGAAATTAAGTTGTGTGTTTGAAATGCAAGAACTTGATTTTTTTAAATATTATACCAAAGAGTCAGTTTTAGATAATGTTTGTGATGATTATTTAAAAGTTTGTCAAGAGAAGGCCGTCAATTGCCGAAAAAGAATTCCTGATACTATACCTTTTTCAAATGTATGGATAGCACAGCAAACAGCGCATCGTTTGCCTACTAATTCTATTCTACATTTAGGAATTCTCAATACACTAAGAGTTTGGAATTTTTTTGAGCTTCCAAATGATGTATTAGCATATTCCAATACAGGGGGGTTTGGGATTGATGGGTGTATGTCCTCTTTGATTGGAGCTTCCTTAGCGAATCCTCAGAAATTATATTTTGGAGTTATTGGTGATTTGTCTTTTTTTTATGACATGAATGTATTGGGAAATAGGCATGTGGGGAATAATGTGCGCCTTTTACTTATAAATAATGGGAAAGGTACAGAATTCCGTAATTACAAGCATAATGGTGCTGATTTTGGAGATGAGGCAGATAAATATATAGCGGCCGCAGGTCACTATGGTAATAAGTCGCCTAATTTAGTAAAACACTATGCGGAGGATTTAAATTATGAATATCTTTTTGCAGATAACAAGGAAAAATATTTAACTGTGTTGGAGTATTTTGTAACGCCCAATAGAGTAAATCGTCCTATTTTATTCGAGGTGTTTACAAATAGTGAAGATGAGAGTAATGCATTAAAAATAATGTGTAATATAATAAAAGATGCAAATGTTATAATAAAACAGAAAATTAAATCTGCATTGGGTGAAAAAGGGACAACTATAATAAAAAAGATAATAAAATGAGAAAAAGACGAATATGTATTTTGACTCAGCCGTTGAGTAATGGTTATGGTGGTTTACTTCAAGCATATGCATTACAAACGGTGTTAAAGCGTATGGGACATAAGGTATGGACGGAGGATAGGAAAAAAAATAGTTCACGTCGAGAAAGGATTATAGTTTTTTTGAAATCTCTGATCATATATGCTTTTGCTCCTGTATTAAATCGATTGTCTAAGATTTATTATAGTACACCTAGAGATATTCATAAAATCAACAAGAATACAGAATATTTTAAATTTAAGTATTTATCCACAACAGTTCCTATCTATTCAAATAATAAAAAAAGATTGAAAAAATATGCTTTTGATACATATATTGTAGGTAGTGATCAAATTTGGAGACCTAAGTATTCATACGGGGAGGATAGTTTATATAATTATTTTTTAGATTTTACAATTAATGAAAAGGTTACTCGTATTGCTTATGCGGCATCTTTTGGGGTATCGAAGTGGGAATTTTCAGAAGAACAAACAATTAAATGTGCTTCGTTGATTAAACAGTTTGATTATATTTCTGTGCGAGAAGATAATGGAGTTGATTTTTGTAAAAAATATTTTAAGATTAATGCCGAATTAACATTGGACCCAACATTATTGTTAGACAAGGAAGAGTATATTGCATTAGTAGAAGCGGAGAATGAACACAAATTTTCAGAAGATTTATTTTGTTATTTTTTGGACCCTACAAATGAGAAAGAGGATATAGCAAAACAAGTATCAGAAAAACTGAATATTCGTTCATTTTCTATAATGCCTACGGGCGTATTTTATAAGGTCGGGCCTAAAAATTTTGATAAATGTATATTTGCTCCTGTTACCTCTTGGCTGAGAGCTTATCTGGATGCAAAATTTATAGTTACAGATTCATTTCATGGAACAGTTTTTTCTATTATATTTAATAAGCCGTTTATTGTAATAGCTAATGAAGATAGAGGGATAAGTAGATTTACTTCTATATTAAAACTATTTGGGTTAGAGGATAGACTAATTTATAGTAAGTCGGAATTAACGCCAGAATTAATAACCAAATTGATAGACTTTGATAAAGTAAATTCTATAAAAAAAATGAAGCAAAGAGAGTCTTTGTCTTTTTTAACAACAGCTTTAAAAGATTCCGTATAGAAATCTATTTACATAATTATGAGTTCAAAGAATAAATTATTGGATATTGCTTTTATACGAACTATCGCTATTATTATGGTTGTAGCATTCCATGCCTATGGCATGATGTATGCCGCAGCACATTTCCCAGCATTGAAAGATACATATTATCAGATGTATTTTACATTGAACCAGTGTGTCTTTATAAATATAGCGATGCCTATGTTTGTCTTTGTATCGGGTTATCTGTTCGCATTTTTACGCCAGAAAGGTAAGTACCAAAATTTTGTGGATTTAGTGAAGAACAAAACAAAACGGATATTATTGCCATATTTCGTTTTTGGGTTAATAATGATGGCTACAACCAATAATTTCCACCCACTTGTTCTTCTTTATGGATCGTATTGGCATTTATGGTTCTTGCCTGTGTTATTTTGGTGTTTTATTGTTGCATATTTAATAGATGAATATACGAAAAAATCGTATTTGCAAATAATAATTCTTTTTGTAAGTTTTGGTTTATCGTTATTCTCGATGTTTCTTCCTCCCATATTAGGATTTCAAGGAGTTACAATTTGGTTCTGTTGGTTCTATTTGGGAATGGTGATTTACTACCATAAGGATGTGATTATATCGAGTATCGCTAAATATAAATTGGTATATATACTTATATTTATTTATTTATTTATCACGATTTATAAGCCTACGGAATATGCCGATGTATATTGGTATAATATAATAGCTCAAGTTTATATGATCATATCTTTATGGTATTTATGTAATCGAGTGAATTGGGAAAAACAAACATGGGCACAACCAATAATTTCATTTAGCAATTATGGCTATGGAATTTATATATTTCATAATTGGATACAGATATATCTTATATCAAGTACAGCTCAACGATTATTTCCATTAGAAAGATGGGCAGGAGAACACACTATATTATTCCCATTCGGCTTTTTCTTGCTTTCTTTGATAATTTCGTATCTTTTAACTTGGCTATTACTTAAAACAAAGGTTGGTAGATTTTTAATTGGATAAAGATATTCATTATGAAAACGATATTATTGGTGTTTGGGACACGACCGGAGGCAATTAAGATGGCTCCATTGGTCAAGAAATTTCAGCAGTATCCAAATGATTTTAGAACAGTTGTATGTGTGACCGGTCAGCATAGAGAGATGTTGGATCAAGTATTACAGATTTTTGAGATAAACCCCGATTATGACTTGAATATCATGAAACAAGGGCAGGACTTATATGATGTGACAAGCCGGGTATTGGTAGGTTTGCGAGATGTATTGAAGGCTGTTTTGCCCGATGTGGTTTTGGTGCATGGTGATACGACTACCTCTATGGCGGCGGCATTGGCTGCGTTTTATCAGCAAATACCGGTAGGACATGTTGAGGCCGGGTTGCGTACGCACAACATATATAGTCCATGGCCCGAAGAGATTAACCGGCAGTTGACAGGACGAATCGCCACATATCATTTTGCTCCAACGCCATTGAGCCGTCAAAATCTTATGAATGAAGGGGTAAGGTCTACCCATATACATGTTACCGGCAATACGGTTATCGATGCTCTTTATTGGGTTGTCGACCGGATAAAGAGAGATGGAGCTTTGGCGCAAACATTGAATGGAGAACTTTTGCATAGCAGATATGATGTGAACAGACTATCACAGGGAAAGAAGTTGGTGTTAATAACGGGTCACCGGAGAGAAAATTTTGGAAATGGATTTATGCAGATATGTAAAGCCATAAAAACATTGGTAGAGAAATATCCTGAAGTAGATTTTGTTTATCCCATGCATTTGAATCCCAATGTTCGTAAACCCATTCACGAAGCATTTGATGGGCGGTCGTATGATAATATGTACTTTATTGAACCGTTGGAATATTTGTCATTCGTTTATTTAATGGAGAAATCGACCATAGTATTGACCGATAGTGGAGGGATACAGGAAGAAGCTCCGGGATTGGGCAAGCCGGTATTGGTCATGCGTGATACGACAGAGCGTCCCGAAGCTTTGGAGGCCGGTACGGTTAAGTTAGTAGGGACAGATTATGATAAAATTGTACAAGAAGTATCTCTATTACTCGAAAATGATGCATATTACAAAAAAATGAGTGAGGCTGTCAATCCATATGGCGATGGAAAAGCATGTGAACGAATAGTCGAATTATTGAAATAGCCTATGAAAATTTTATTTATAGCCTCTGGTTATTTACCTTATACATTTTCTGAAAATTTGTGTAATGCCAAGCTCGTTTATGCTTTACAAGAAGCAGGTTGGCATGTAGATGTTATTTCGAAGAAAGATGAGGGCCCGACTTATAGTACAGAATGGCAAGAACCATGGTTGCCATTGAAAGAGCATACTTATGAGATCTCTTATTTTATAGGTGGAAAATTGAGCCGATTGTATGATTTGCTGAAATCGAGTATTATGATGGGGGGATTTCCTGTCGATGGTATCCGTTGGGCAAGGAGAGCTTATCAAAAAGCATTAGAATTACATCGAAAAAATCATTATGATGTGGTAATTACACGTTCACCTAGTGATATTCCTCATATCGTAGGATATAAGTTTTCAAAAAAAGCAGGTATAAAATGGATTGCGAATTGGAATGATCCAGCTTCGACGATTTGGCCAGAGCCGTACACTCATCATTTCTCAAAGAAGGCATATCGTTTACGAGATAGATATAATAAATTATGTCTATGTCATGCAGCAATCAATACATTCCCATCAAGTTGGCTATTGGAACATTTTCAGGATAACTACCCTTTATTGAAAGATAAACGGAATGTTGTAATACCGCATATAGCAATGCCGGACAGTTTGTATTATCAAGCACCGATATTACCGAAAGATGATAAATTGTATATGTGTCATTCGGGAAATTTGTCTTCGGAGAGAAACCCCGAGTTGATGTTTAAGGCTATTCGTGAATTGATAGATGAGGGATATACGTCTATGAAGTTAGAGATTATGGGACATATTAATGATTATACTCAACAATTGATAGAAAAATATGCATTAAATGGTTATGTCTCTTTTATAGGTGGCTTCCCTTATTTGGAAGCATTGAGAAAGATGCAGTTTTATCATGTGTTTGTCCTGTTGGAGGCTAAGATGGAAAAAGGGATATTCTTCCCCAGTAAATTTACCGATTATGCACAATTAAACAGACCGATTTTAGCAGTTTCTCCGAAAGATGGTTTTGCAAAAGAAATGCTATCTTGTTATGGGGGGGGGATTGCTGCTGATAATGAAGATTATCGATCGATTAAATCAGCTTTATTAAAGCTATACCAAAGTTGGAAACAAAAGAAACTTTTTGAAGAATATAATACAAATGAGTTATATCAAAATTTTTCTGCTCAAAGAGTCGTAGAACTTTATAAAACGTTACTTTCGTGAAAGATTTTATTCGTCAAATAAGGATTCAGATAATTCGTATCCTTTCTTGTGGCAAGCGTCGGTTACCTATAAAAGAAAGGATACTAATCATTGCACCGCATCCCGATGATGAAGTTTTGGGCTGCTCTGGACTGATACAAAGATCGTTAAAAGAAGGGAAGCAGGTAGATGTCGTCATATTATCTGGTGGAGGTAAAAGTCATAGTGGTTGTTGCAGTATCGATGAAAAAGAATTGGTAGAATCTCGGCGAGCTTTATCTCGAACGGCTGCCGGTATATTGGGGCTACCATTGAATCATCTTCATTTTCTCGATTATCCCGATGGTGAAATTTCATTCGATTGTCTGGAGACCCGTAAATTGAAACCCTTGATCGATAAATTTCGACCGAGGACTATTTTTATTCCCCATAAGGGAGAAGGGTGGAACGACCACTTGGCTGCGGGTGACATAGTGAAGAAATTGATAGGAGAGGATTTGTGCGTGGAATTGTATGAATATTGTGTGTGGTTTTGGTATTATAATACATGGAATATCGATTGGAAAAATGCTTGTGTATTGAATATGAATAGACAGGAGCATACTGCTAAAAATAGAGCGATTGATGACTATATACAACCGGTAGCACCTTGTGGACGTCCTTGGTCGGGTGTTTTACCTAAGGTTTTTGTTGGGGCGAATCGTTGGAAAAAAGAACTTTATTTTTTTATAAGATGAAAAATAATAATTCTAAAGTAAAAGCTATTATTGCAGGAATTGGTTCATATAATGATTTGGGGTTAATTCGGAGTTGTGGAGAAGCTGGGATTTCTTCAATCTATTTAATAGAAGGGAGTCAACTCATAGTTCCGATATATAGGAGTCGATATGTTGATTCTTTTTCTTTTATGGATTTTACAGTAGAAAGTATTAGAAAAAAGATCTGGGAGTTAACTCCAAATGATGATATTTATTATATAGTATTCCCTGCTTCAGATAGTGCTGTTTTAGTATTTGATATTTTGGCTAGTAAGTTAGAATTACCTAAGAATGTTTATGTTTCTCATGCGAATGGTAATATGAGAAATATTATGAATAAGTCTGTAATGGCACAAATGGCTTTAGAATCAAATCTTGAGATTCCTCAAACAATTGCATGTAAGTTAGATTCAAAGAATATTGATATACAATTAAGATTTCCAATTATAATAAAGCCAGTGTGTAGTACAGATGGAGAAAAATCGGATATTGCAGTAGCTTTGACTAATAATGAATTTCAAAATATATTTCAGAAATTGAAGGATAAAGGCTATAAGGAGATATTGATACAGGAATATATACATACGCAAACTAGTAGGGAAATTGGTATAACAGGCATTTCTTATCCTGATGGAAATGTTGAAGTATATGGATACATAGATAAAATCCGGAATAAAAATAAGGTTAATAATTATGGTATTTATCATCCTAATATAAATGTTCAATGCCTTGATTCGTTAAAGTCGTATATTAGATTAACTGGTTATATAGGGATTTTTGATACTGATTTTATCGAAGATCGGGGGAAATGGTATTTTATTGAATGTAATTTTAGGAATGGGGCTTATGGTTATTGTACAACAAAAGCTGGATTTAATATGCCAAGTCGCTTTGCGAAAAGAATTATAGGCAATATTGAACGTTTAAAACCGCTTGGTAGTATGAGAGATATTACGTTCATGGAAGAACGAACGGACATTTTTAATGTATTAGACCATTCAATATCATGGAGAAAATGGTTAAAAGAGTTTTATACTATTGATACATTCTTATGGTGGAGTTGGAATGATCCTAAGCCGTTATTACGAATTCCATACTTTATTAAAAGGTATTTTAGATGACCATTCTCATTTGCATACCTTGTTTGATGACTGGTGGAACGGAGATTCAGACGTTGAATCTCGTACAGGCACTTGTTGCCGAAGGATATCGGGTAGTAACGACATGCTATTTTGAATATAGCGATGATATGGTCGTCCGATTCCGAAAAGCTGGTAGCAAGGTGGTTTGTCTGAGCCCTACTGGAACGCGAGTGAATGGTTGGCGGGGAATACTTTTTTTATACAAAGGATTACACAAGGTATTGAAGCAGTATAAACCCGATGTGGCTCATGTTCAATATATGGCTCCGGGTGCTATTCCTATCTTGTTGCTGCGATGGTTAGGAGTACGGCAGATTATTGCCACGGCACATACGGCAGCCGATATCTATCCTAATTTATGGCTGGTACATTTTATTCAACGACATTGTGTGCGGGCGTTTACATGTATTACCGAGTTGGCCGAGCGATCCTTCTTCGGAATATCTCGATTGTATAATGAGAATATTCCTTTGAACAAACGTAACCATTTCACGATTTATAATGCGTTGCCTCCCGGCTTTTCGATTGTGAGTGAGAATAGGAGCTTTTCTCGTCCAATCACGATAGGGATTGTCAGCCGGTTAGAAGAAATTAAGGGTATGGATTTGGTTGTTCCGGCATTTGCACAGGTGAAAAAGCGATGTCCCGATACCCGATTGGTGATTGTGGGGGACGGTTCTTTGCGGGTGAAAATGCAACGACAGGCACAAGAGTTCGATTGTACCGAATATGTCGAGTGGGCAGGCCGTCAACCGCAGGAGAGATTGACGGAGTGGTATCGCCGCATGGATATCGTACTGATGCCCTCTCGTAGCGAAGGGTTTGGACTGACGGCTATCGAGGCTATGGCTAACGGTTGTGTAGTGGTCGCTTCCCGAACGGGGGGATTGCCCGAAGTTGTTCAAAATGGAGAAGTCGGACTGTTGCACAAGGCTGGCTCAATTGACGATATGGTAAATAAAGTCGTATCGCTGATCGCGACTCCTGAGTTGTTGCAAAAATATTCATCAGAAGCGATACGATACGTTCGTAGATATAGTTTTGAACGCTATTCTCAATTGTTTAATAATTTGTATAAAAGATTGGTAACGGCTAAACGGTAAATATGTATTTACTCAACTACATATATTTTCTTATTATCACTCTGTTGGGATTGAAGTTCTTGACGATGAAACGGGGTGTGATGGTCAACCCGCTGAATCGGGAGCAGAGGATGGTGATGGACGGCCCGGAGATGTTTTGGGTGTTGACTTTTTCTACTGGATTATTAGCTCTATCGGCTCCCGGAGCATTAGATTTGATGGCTATTCGCTTAATGGTATTAGAGATCTTTTGCATAGTGGGCCTGTTTATCTGTAAGCGATCTCCGCAATGGAGTCCGGCCATAGTACTTTATTTGTTATATATTGTTTGGTTAGTAATTGGGTTGAGTTATTCTCCGGCTCCCGGATATGGATTCCGGGTAATTTTGAAATACCTCTATCCTCTGCTGATAATGCTTTTTGCCTCAACTGTGGTGCGGGATAAAGAGGTTTTTCTCAAAGCTGGCTTGGGCGCTCAATTAGTAGCAATCATCTCTATAGGTATTTTTTTTACACCATATGTTGGTCTTCTTTTTCCTGGGGTATTTTGGTATCGCACTTGCCGTACCATACATTATATTACGATGTGTGTATTTTCATTGGCTCTCTTTTATTATACCGATGAAAAGAGGAAGAATCTTTTACTATGTGTGTTGTTTATGCTTCCTTGTATCTTATGGGTGTTTCGCACCAGTATTATGGGAACTACATTGGCTTTGATGACATTTTTCTTCTTTAAATACAAATTGAAATCATTGCCTGTAATTTTTATCGTATTTTTACTGTTTATTGTAGCTGTTTTTGCTATACCTTCGGTACGGGAGAAAATGTTTAAGGATAGCGAGAATGTATCTATTGAACAGTTGCAGCGGGGAGAAATTTCGAAAAACGATATCGAAAGCAACGCTCGTTTTGCCATGTGGGAAGATTTACAAAGTCGGTTTTATAAGGGAAAAGAACTGATGGGTTCCGGGATAGGAAGTGTTCAAAACTATATGTATAATAATTTCGTATTTGGAGGTTTGAAAGTGCCTCATAATGATTATGTTCAAATGTCTTGTGATAGTGGAATCATAGGTGTCGGATTATATCTGTTGGTGGTTTTTGCTATTATTGTGCATAGTTTTGTGGTATATCAAAAGTATACCGATGTATCTATAAAAATGTGCGCCATCGTAGCTGGAAGCAGCATAGTCGGAGTTGCTCTTACGATGTATACCGATAATGTGGTCAATTACTCTATGGCAGCACTTTCTTATCCATTCGGATTTTATGGAATGATGTTAGGACTTATAAAAGGAGAAAAATAGACGAATGATATCCGTGGTTATACCTTTATATAATAAAGAGAAGCAGATAGCCTATACTTTACAATCTGTTTTTGAGCAAACTTTTCAAGATTTTGAAATTGTGGTTGTCGATGACGGCTCGACCGACAACAGTGTGGAGGAAGTCGAGAGATTCGATGACTCTCGTATTCGGTTGATTCATCAAACCAATGCCGGTGTTTCTGCTGCCCGGAATCAGGGAATAGAAGAAGCCCGTGGAGAGTTGATTGCATTTCTTGATGCCGATGATGAGTGGATGCCGGAGTATTTGGCGACACAATACGGACTTTATCAAAAGTATCCTGAATGTAGTGTATATGCTTGTAATTATGAAATGCGAGATCTTGAAGGGAAAGTGACTCCAACTATTATCCGCAAATTGCCTTTCGAAGGAGAAGATGGAATACTATCCAATTATTTCGAGGTAGCAAGTTGTTCACACCCTCCATTATGGACATCGGCGGTAGTTGTAAAAAAGTCGGCAATACAAGCTATCGGAGGATTCCCTGTTGGTATAACGTCGGGTGAAGATTTGTTGACTTGGGCAAGATTAGCTTTTCGATATGATATAGCATTCTGTCAAACTTCTTTGTCTATATATAATACTCGAAATGAACGAAAGAGAACTTTATCCGATCTACGCAAAACAGCTCCTATTGATTTAAGGAATGTAAATGATAAGGTGAGCCAAGAGCTACAGAATCTGTATAAAGAAGATTTAGATAAATTTCATCGATCTCAAGTAGCAATGTATATAGCTTTTTGGTATAAAATGCGAGCTGTTGTTAATCTAAATTTAGAATATCGGGTTTCATCTATTCGATGTGCTTATAAATCAATTATATTTAATTATAAAAATAAGAATGCTTATATGTTGATTTTATTATCAATTTTTTGTCCTCACTTTTTAATAAAAAAGATATTAAAATGAGAATAGTTTATTGTATACCATCATGTTATAACTCTGGTGGTATGGAAAGGGTTTTATCTGTAAAAGCGAACTATTTAGCTGAAAAAGAAAAATATGATGTTTTTATCATTACGACAGGTCAAAAAAATAATAGCCCTTACTATCATTTATCTAAAAAAATTAAATTGATAGATTTGTCTATAAATTATGATGAGATAGAGAATTTACCTATATATAAAAAAATTATACCGAATTGTATTAAGCGATATAAGCATAAACGATTATTGAAAAAAGTCTTATTTCAATTAAACTCGGATATTGTAATTTCTATGTTTACTCATGAATTGCCATTTTTGCATAAAATAAAGGATGGTAGTTTGAAAATTTTGGAAATCCATTTTTCAAAGGATTTTAGGACTCTACATAATCGGTACAATCATGCTAGTTGTATAAAATGGATTTTTTGTCATTACTTAAATTATAGGGATTGTTATTTGGCAAAAAAATATGATAAATTTGTGGTTTTAACACATGAAGACAAGTTGGCATGGAAAGGTTTTTCCAATATAGAGATAATTAATAATCCTTTGTCTTTTGATTCTTACGAATTGGCTGATTATACGTCTAGGGCATTAATTGCAGTCGGTCGATTGTGCCCTCAAAAAGGATTTGATATGTTGATAAATATTTGGAGTTTTATAGATCCTAATTTGCGTAAATTGTGGACCTTGTCTATTTATGGTTCTGGTCCTGATTATGATCACTTAAATCAGAAAATTATAGATATGGGGATGGAACAAGAAATAAAAATATATTCTCCTAACTCGTTGGTTGAATTAGATTTATAAATAATCACAAATGAA
>UMIH01060607.1_pt1 | contig 31658 bp, 29 predicted proteins | sample 1965771 | NCBI WGS metagenome assembly UMIH01 (sample SAMEA4836120, study PRJEB28245) | human gut metagenome | biome: gut microbiome; material: fecal sample | place: Denmark | collected 2008
TCCTTACGATTTGGGAGCATCCAATGCTTCATCCTGCATGACCGCCTCAAATTGAGCGCGGTTCATATTTTCGTTTTCCATCAGGAAGCCCGCGATCTTATCCAGCCGTTCCGAATGCGCGGTCAGGATCTCCTCGCAGCGCTTGTATGCCTCGCGCATGATCGACTGCACCTGCACGTCGATCTCGCCTGCCGTTGCTTCGGAATAGGGCTTCGTTTTTTCGTAATCCCGGCCAATGAAGACCTCCTGACTCGACGAATAGGAGACAGGGCCAATCGCGTCCGACATTCCGTAGGTCGCGACCATATCCCGCGCAAGCTTTGTTGCGCGCTGGAGATCGTTCGAAGCGCCGGTAGAGATATCGCACAGCTTCAACGCTTCCGCAACACGTCCGCCAAGGAAGGAGACGACCGTCTCGAACATTTCATTGCGCGAAGCGTAGGATTTGTCATCCTGCGGCAGGCTGATGGTCATACCGCCCGCCTGTGCGCGGGGGATGATGGTGATCAGGTGCACGGGATCCTGCGAGTCCAGACAATACATACACACGGCGTGTCCGGCCTCATGGACGGCAGTGAGCATTTTTTCGGAGTGGCTGACGACGCGGCTCTTTTTCTCCGGACCTGCAATAACCTTGATCATGGCAGCTTCCAGATCCTGCTGCGTGATGGCGGCTTTGCCGTTCCGCGCAGCAAGCAGTGCGCCCTCGTTCAGCAGATTCGCAAGATCGGCGCCGGTAAAGCCGGCGGTCGCCTTTGCGATGGCGGGCAGATCGACATTGTCTGCCAGCGGCTTTTTGCGTGCGTGGACCTGCAATATCTCCGCTCTTCCGCGCCAGTCTGGCGCGCCGACATAGATCTGCCGGTCGAACCGTCCGGGACGAAGCAGGGCGGGGTCGAGAATATCCTTGCGGTTGGTCGCCGCGATGACGATCACGCCCTCGTTTGCAGAGAAGCCGTCCATTTCCACGAGCAGCTGGTTGAGCGTCTGCTCGCGCTCGTCGTGACCGCCGCCAAGACCTGCGCCGCGCTGACGGCCCACCGCGTCGATCTCGTCAATGAATACAATAGCGGGCGCAACACGCTTGGCCTGATCGAACAGGTCGCGCACACGGCTTGCACCGACGCCGACATAAAGCTCGACAAAATCGGAGCCGGAAATGGACAAAAACGCGACGTTTGCCTCACCGGCGACAGCTCTTGCCAGCAGCGTCTTGCCGGTGCCTGGAGGGCCGACCAGCAGAACACCCTTGGGGATCTTCGCGCCAAGCTGTCTGAATTTATCCGGGTCGCGCAGGAATTCTACGATTTCGGAAAGCTCTTCCTTCTCCTCATCCGCGCCTGCAACGTCCTTGAAGGTAACGGCTTCGCCGTTCGGAACGCCGAAGCGGGCGTTTGCGCGCGTAAACTGCGACATGGCGTTCGGGCTGCCGCCGGAGCGGTTCATCAGGATGAACCAGACGAACAGCAACGCAACGCCGACGACGAGATAAGGCAGGACAGACCGCCAGATGGAATTGACGGCGGGAAGATAGTTGTAGGACTTGAGAATGCCGGACGCGCTCTGCGCGGCAATGGTCTCGTCGAGGTCCTTGTGGAATGTCTCAATGTCGCCGATCCTGGCGGCTGCCGTGCCTGCCTGCGCCGTATCGCTGGCATACAGCGTCATGGTCAGCGTGTCGCCCTGTAAAACGAACGACTCGACCCGTTCATTTTCGAACAGGTCGAGCACGTCGGAATAGGCAAGCCTGCTGCTGTTCTGCGTGAGCAGGGACGAAGAGATCACCACAAGCACCAGCGCCAGAATCGCGATCAGAATGATCGTCTGTACGGTTTTGGGCTGTTGATTCACGGAGTATCTCCTTTTGAAAGAATAGATAGAAAGATCAGCTTACTGATCCTGATAGACGGAGGGCTTCAGAACGCCGACGAACGGAAGGTTCCGGTAATAATCCTCGTAATCCAGACCGAAGCCGACGACAAACGCGGGCGGAACGGTGAAGCAGGTGTAATCCGGCTTCAGATCGACCTTGCGGCCCGTGGGCTTGTCGAGCAGCGTGCAGATCCTGATGGACGCGGGCTTGCGCTCACGGAACATTTCGCAGATCATTTTGAGCGTGCTGCCGGAGTCGATGATATCCTCAAGGATCAGAACATGACGCCCTTCGATATCGTGATCGATATCCTTGCGGAACGTCAGCTTGCCGGTGGATTCCGTACCGCCCTCAAAGGAGGTGATGCACATGAAGTCCTCCTGCACAGGAATGCTGATGGCATTGGCCATTTCCGCAAAGAACGGGACGACGCCCTTGAGCACGCCGACAAGGATCGGGCACTTGCCGCGGTAATCCTCCGCGATCTGCGCACCGACCTCCTTGATCCGTGCGTGGATCTCCTCCTCGGAAACAAGAACGCGTTCAATGTCCTGAAGCATATCAGATTTGTTAATCATACAGCGAATCCTCTTTCTCTAATTCTTCTATTCTGATGATGACCGCGCGGTCGCCAGGGGCGGCTGCACGATCAAGATTGACGCCGATCCCGTAGACGCCGAGAATTCCATGCGCATCCGCTGCCACAGGGAGCAGGCCGCGCCTGTCCAGAGGAATCTTGCGGTCGATCATGAGCTTTTTCAGCGTTTTCCGGCCGCCGGAGACACGCATCTCGTCGTGCGCCCGGCGCGGACGGAACAGGATCTGTGTAGTTGAGCCTATCGTATCACACTTTACGGCAAAAGTGGAGAGTGTATTTTGAATTTCTGAAAAATTTTCTTGCCATTCGCAGCAAACACGGAGCCCGAGCGGCTGAAGAACGGCGGATTCCCCGGCCAGAAGCGTGACCGGCTCGAATGCGGCAGGGGAGTCGGCAGTAAGAAGCAGCCGGTCGTATTCCCGCTGCGCCGAAAATCCGCCCGGCAGAGATGCGCGGGCAGAGGGGCATTCGGAAAACAGCAGCCGGTCGACGGCACTGATGTGCCGCTCCGAAAGCTTCGGCGCGTGGATCTCACCGAGCAGCAGCTTGACAGCGCGCGTGCGGACGGCCGCCGGATACGCGGTAAGGGCGCTGCACCGGATCCCATCCGAAAGCCGGACCTGCCGCAGCGCCGCCTCTGCCTGCGCAGAAAGCTGCGCCTCGTCCGCCTCCAGAAGCCGGCACATACGAAACGCCGTTTCGCAGAGGGATGGATTCTCCGCTTTGAGAAGCGGGATGACAGACTGCCGCAGGCGGTTGCGCCGTGCGTCCGGAAGAAAATTGGTGCTGTCAGTCACATGGGAAAGTCCGTTTTGCGCGAGATACGCCTCGATCTCCGCACGGGAGACGGCAAGCATGGGCCGAATAAAAGATTCACGCTTCGGCGGAATGCCGCAGAGTCCGGCAAGACCGGTGCCGCGCGTGAGATTCAGGAGCACGGTTTCCAGATTGTCGTCCTGCGTGTGCGCCGTTGCGATGAGGCCGTGCAGGGAAGAGAAGAACGTGTAGCGAAGTGCACGCGCCGCTTCCTCAACGGATTCGTGCGTCTTTGCCGCGCGGGCGCGTACATCACCGTTATCAACATGGAGCACGACGCCCAGTTCGGCGCAGAGCGTACGGACAAACGCCTCGTCGCGGTCTGATTCTTCGCTGCGCAGCTGATGATTGAAATGCGCCGCCTCGACCGTAATGCCGAGCGTATTCCGTAAGAACAACAAAACATGCAGCATACAGACGGAATCCGCTCCGCCGGAGACGGCACAGATCACGGTATCGCCCGGCTGCGTCATGCACTGCCCGCGCATCCACGAAAGAATTTTATCCGTCATGCTTCCATTCCAGATCGGAGAACGTAAAGAACTGCGGCCGCCATTGCAGCTTGACCGTTCCGGTCTCGCCGTGACGGTTTTTCGCAACAATGCACTCGGCAATGTTCTTGTCCTGCGTGTTGGGGTTATAATACTCGTCGCGGTAGAGGAACATGACGGAGTCCGCATCCTGCTCGATAGCGCCGGATTCGCGAAGATCGGACAGCATCGGCCGCTTGTCGGTACGCGATTCGTTGGCACGGGACAGCTGGCTGAGACAGATGACCGGCACATTCAGCTCCTTTGCCATGATCTTGAGCGCACGGGAGATGTCGCTGACGACCGTTACGCGGTTATCGCCGGATTTCCCGGGCGCGGCGGCGGTCATCAACTGCAGATAGTCGATCAAAACCAGCCCCAGATTGTCGAGCCGGCGGCATTTTGCATTGATCTCCGCGACCGTGATAGCCGGATTGTCGTCCACGCGGATATCCGTCTGGCTGAGCGCGGACGAGGCGATAGAGAGCTTTCCCCAGTCTTCCTCATCCAGATGACCGGTCGTAAGCTTCTGGTTTTCAACAAAGCTTTCCGTGGAAAGAAGACGCATGACCAGCTGTTCGCGCGACATTTCGAGCGAAAAGAACGCGACAGTCTTTTCATAGGTCTTCGCCACGTTCAGGCAGATATTGAGCGCGATAGCCGTCTTGCCCATACCGGGACGGGCTGCGATCAGAATCAGGTCAGTCTTGTTCAGGCCGTTGATCTTGCGGTCAAGATCGTGAAGTCCGGTAGACAGGCCGGGGATCTCGCTGCCGGAGGCCGCCAGCTCTTCCAACCGGTCGTAGACGTTGATCATGACCTTGCCGATGTGCTGCAGGCTGTCACCAGTGTTGCCGCGCCGGAGCGAATAGATCTTTTTCTCCGAAACCTCGAGCATTTCCTGCGCCGTGCCGACACCGTCGTAGACCATTTCCGTGATCTCCGACGATGCGGTCGCCAGCGCGCGCAGCAGCGACTTGTCATGCACGATCGTGCAGTACTGCTTGACATTGGCGGCGGTCGGCGTGATCTTCAACAGCTGCGCGATGTAATCATAGCTGCGCTGCTCGTCATACACGCCGCGCTCTTTCATCTTATTAAGTACGGTAACGGGGTCAATCTTTTCCGAGAAGTTGAACATCGTATAGATCGTCTCGTAGATCTCACGGTTCTGCCGGAGATAGAAATCGTCCGGCTGCAGCATACCGACCACGTCCGGCACGCAGCGCTCGTCGATCAGCATCGAGCCGAGCACGGACTGCTCCGCCTCCAGTGCCTGCGGGGCCTGCCGCTGAAGCAGTTCCTCATCCATAGATGTTCACATCCTTCCGGGAAATGATGGTCAGGCGCACTTAGGCTTCCTTGACCTCGATTTTGAGTTCTGCATTGATCTCATAGCCGAGCTTGCACTTGACGGTGTAAACGCCGACCGACTTGATCGGCTCGTCCAGAACGATCTTCCGCTTGTCCAGCTGGATCCCGGCCTGCTTTGCAAGCGCCTCGGAAACCTCCGTGTTCGTGACCGAGCCGAACAGGCGGCCCGCTCCGCCGCCCTTCGCGGTGACAACGACGGTCATATCCTTCATGCGGTTGCGCAGCTCGAGCGCTTCCGCGCGCTCCTTGGCCTGCCGTTCCTGCGTGGCCTTGTCGTTCATGCGCATGGTGTTGATGTTGTCTGCGGTCGCTTCCTGCGCAAGCTTGCGCGGCAGCAGGAAGTTGCGCGCATAGCCGTCGGAGACCTCGATCATCTGGCCGCGCTTGCCCTGACCTCTTACATCCTGTGTTAAAATAACCTTCATGTTGATAACTCCTTTCAAAGAGAATTGTCTGGTGCCGCTTATGCTGAAAGCGGAGGCCGGATATACCGTGCGCTGCTGTCCGGCGCGGGGCGCATATTGATGCCGGATACAATGCCCATGGCGAAAAACATTGTGACGAGCGAGCTGCCGCCGTAGGAAAAGAACGGCAGCGTCAGGCCGATGACCGGCACAAGGCCGATACACACGCCGATGTTGATGAACACCTGCGCCGTCAGCATGCCAGCGATGCCGACGCAGATGAGCCGGTTCATATAGTTGCCGGATTTGATGCCGACATAGATGATACGGATGATGATGGCCGTCAGCAGAATGAGAACTGCCATGCAGCCGAGCATACCGAGCTCCTCGCCAATAGAGGAGAAGATCAGGTCGGTATGCTGCGCGGGGATCGTGCCGCTCTGCACCATCGTCCCGTGGTACAGTCCCTGCCCGGTGATCCCGCCGTTCTGAAGCGCGCGCAGGCTGCGGTTCATCTGGTAGCGCTGATCCTGCGCCGCCGGGTCGATGCGCGGGTCAAACAGCACCCAGATACGGCTGCGCCGGTCGTAGCTGAGAAACTGCCACAAAAATGGAGAAGCTACAAGCAGCACCGCAAACGCGCCGAGGAACCACAAAAGGCTTACGCCGCCGACAAACGCCATAATGACGAAAATAAACAGATACTGCAGCGCAACACCCAGATCCTCCGACGCTACGACGATCAGGCCAAACATGAAGACCGTGATGACTGCGAGCCGCAGGACCGTTGAGATATGCGAGATCTTGTTCTGCCGGATGCTCATGGTCTTGGCCAGGATCATGATAAACGGAATTTTGCAGATCTCCGCCGGCTGGATGGAAAACGGCAGGAAGCTGAACGCCAGCCAGGAGCGGTTGCCGCTTCGGGTATCGCCGAAGGGGAACAGCAGAAGAATGAAGATCGCCGAGAAGATCAGCAGCAGCTCGCGCCGCTCGGCAATGATATCGACGTCGACCAGCGTGAAAAAGACATATAAAATAATACCAAGAACCAGCGCGAGGATCTGCGTGCGGACATACTGCGCGCTGCCCTTGACGTTTGTTGCGCTGGAAATGACCACAATGCCGAAGACGCTGGCGGCAATACAAAGGCTCAGAAGGATCATATCTGCGCGCCGGACAAAGCTGCCGATCGCTTTCCATATCCCGTGCATAAAGCCGCCTCCTTTGAATGCGAAAATAAAGCTTGAAAAAAGGAATCCTAATTCAATTTTACATTGTATCAAAAAAGGACGAATAAGTAAACCACGATTTTCAAATTGCCGTGGTTTTGGTATGATTTTGAATTGATTTTACTTGATTTCTGTGTTATAATGCGGCAGATATAAAATGGGGCAGATAGGGGGCTTTGGTATGCAGATCACCACGCACAGCGCGGACGAAACGCAGGCGCTTGGACAAAGACTGGCAAAGCGCCTCCTGCCGGGCGATGTGATCGCCTATTTCGGCGATCTGGGAGCAGGAAAGACGGCCCTCACGCGCGGCATTGCGCAGGGCCTCGGTGTCACAGATCTCGTGACCAGCCCGACCTATACCATTGTCAATGAATACCTGACGGGCCGCATCCCGCTGTTCCATTTCGATATGTACCGCCTCGGCTCCTCGGACGAGCTGTTCGACATCGGCTGGGAGGATTATCTTGCACGCGGCGGCGTGTGTGCCGTCGAGTGGAGCGAAAACGTAGAAGACGCACTGCGGGACGCAATTCATATCACCATCGAGAAAGACCCGCTTGAACCCGATACCCGCCGCATCACCATCGAAGGAGGGAGCCGATTTGAAGCTGCTGGCATTTGAATCCTCTGCGAAGGCAGCCGGTACGGCGCTGCTGTCCGACGGCTGCCTGCTTGCGGAATATATGCAGAATTCCGGCCAGACCCACAGCAGAACGCTGATGGAGCTGGCAAAAAATATGCTCTCCGGCTGTGATCTGACCCCACAGGATATCGACGCTGTCGCCGTCGCCGCCGGGCCAGGCAGCTTTACGGGCGTGCGCATCGGCATGGCCTGTGCCAAGGGCTTCGCGTGGGGCCGTCAGCTCCCGCTCTACGGCGTTTCGACGCTGGAGGCCATGGTGCGCGGCGCAGCCTGCGCCGACGGCGTTTACTGCGCCTGCATGGACGCGCGGAAGGGGCAAATCTATAACGCGCTGTTCAATTGGACCGATGGAGCGCTCCTGCGCCGCACGGAGGACCGCGCAATCGCAATTTCAGAGCTGTCGCAGGAGCTGAAAAATATTCCCGGCCCTGTGTATCTCGCCGGCGACGGCGCGAAGCTCGTTTTTGACACATTGAAGGAGGAGAATCTGCCGCTGCGGCTGCTTCCCGAGCATCTGCGCCAGCAAAGGGCCTCCGGCGTGGCGCTGACCGCAATGGAAAAGATCGCCGCGGGCGAACCGGCAGACGCCGCTGCGCTGACGCCCAATTATCTGCGTCAGGCGCAGGCAGAGCGCACGCGGCAGCATGACAAGGACTTTTATTTGAAAAAATAATTGAATAGAAAAGACAAAGGAGCAACATCATGAGCACGAAAGCATTTGGAGAACACGTACACGTCATGGATCATCCGCTCGTCGCGCACAAGCTGACGATCATGCGCGATAAAAACACCAGCGTCAAGGATTTCCGGGAGCTGGTCAGCGAGATCGGGATGCTCATCACCTATGAGGCCACCCGTGATCTGCCGCTCACCACCAAGACGGTCGAAACGCCGATCTGCACGGCGGAGGAGCCGACGCTGGCCGGTAAGAAAATTGCAGTCGTGCCCATTCTGCGCGCCGGTCTTGGACTGGTCGACGGCGTTCTGCGCATGGTTCCGTCTGCCCGTGTCGGCCACATCGGTATGTTCCGCGACGAGGAAACGCTTGAGCCGCACGTCTACTTCTGCAAGATGCCGAAGGACATCGCCGAGCGCGATATCATGATCGTCGACCCCATGCTCGCCACCGGCGGCTCTGCCGACGCGGCGATCGCCGAAATGAAGAAGCGCGGCTGCCACAACATCAAGCTCATGGTCCTTGTTGCTGCTCCCGAGGGCATCGAGCTCATCACCAAAAAGCACCCCGATGTTGAGCTTTACTGCGGCGCAGTCGATGAGAAGCTCAATGAGCACGGCTACATCGTCCCCGGCCTCGGCGACGCGGGCGACCGCATCTTCGGCACCAAGTAATTCAGAGTCTTTTCAGCGCGCGGACGTTATGGGTGCTGCGGTTTCCTATGTGCCGGAAAGCTGGCAGATTTGCTGGGAAGGCGGCATTTACCGGAGGCGTCCTCCTTTCTATCATCTTCTTGTAGTGAGGAGGTGGCTTTGTAATATGCAGATAGAGAAAAACATTGCAGCCACATTACAGCGCAAAATGAACGCGGCTGGAAAGACGAAGCTGGAATTCTCAAAGGAACTCGGCATTCCGCGTTCGACCTTTCAGGAATATCTGAAGGGGGACAAATGCCTGCGCTCGGATTCCATCGAGGAGCTTGCGAAAAGCCTCTCGATTTCACCGGCCCAGCTGATTTCAGGGCCGGAATACGCGGATGCGCGCGGATTATTCAGCGCGGACGCGCTGCTTGCGGAGCTTCAGACGCTGCACCCGCGTGCACAGGAGCTTGCAAAGGAAGCTGTTTCGCTTTTACAGACCGCGTTTCGGATCTCAGCCGAGTGGGACAAGCTGGACACGCTTTCGGCAGACCCGGTCAGCGAGGTTCCGGAATCCGCTTACCGGTACGTGCTCTACGAGGCGCACGGCGCGGCAAGAATGCTTTATGCATACGGCATTCTGGGCCAGCAGTACCTGAGCGGCTGCTGGACGACCATTGCAATCACCGCGCCCTTTTCCAACAACCGTCCCGGCGTCGTCCGGCTGACAAAACTCTGTACCGATCAGCAGCTCGAACCCATCCACATACTCGACGTGATCCACGATTTTATGGATCTCGAAACCAGACCCTTTTGAACAACAAAACGGCGGCCGATCGGCCGCCGTTTTGCATGGAATTCAACAATTGCCTGCAAGCTGCGCAGAGGCGGACAGAGTTGCCCGCCCCACGTGCAGGTGAAAAGATTCCCTCAGAATACCACGACCAGCAGCATTTTGAACTGCTCCTGACCGTAGACGGCGTGGGGATGGCGCGCGGGCATGACGATGGACTCGCCCTCGTGCAGCTCGTATGGCACGCCGTCGATGGTGATGCGGCCCGTGCCGTCGAGGCAGGTGACGAAAGCGTCGCCGCCGGATTCGTGGGTGCTGATCTCCTCGCCCTTGTCAAAGGCGAAGAGCGTCACACTCAGCACGTCGTTCTGCGCAAGGGTCTTGCTCACAACCTGACCGGGCTGATACGCGACCTGCTCTTTGAGCGTCAGAACCGTGGATTTTTCAATATTTTTAAGGCCGTACATACTGTTTCCTCCTGCTTATGATAGGATATGCTTATCATACCCGCTTTTTCGAAAATAAGCTGTCAGATTTCCAGCATAGTTAATTTTTTGATCCTGTTGCCTTTTTTAAGAATGTATGCTAAAATACTGGCATACGTGCCAGTTAAAGAAACTGCATCACAAGGGAGTACTCCCTTGTGCGGAGCAAAGCTCCGCACAAGCCGCCCTCTGACCCTGCGTTTTCTTCGGAGTCCGGGAAGCGCGAACACCGAAAGAGAGGATCAACTATGAAAAAACGACTGCTCAGCATCCTGCTCACCTTATGTATGGCGTTGAGCCTTTTGTCGGCCGTGGCCTTTGCCGAGGGCGGCGCAAAAGCCATACAGTCTGGCACAGGCAGCATCCACGGCTATGACACTTCTGCTGGCGGCTACAGCTACATCTATTATGGCACATGGCGCAACAGCCCCATCAAATGGCGCGTTCTCGATACCAAGGCCAACACCGGCGCAGCGGACGCACTGTTTTTGCTGACGGATGAATGCCTGTACCCGCTTCCCGGCGACTTGTATGCCTGTTATATTCAATTCAATCCGGCGGATAAACACAACAGACACCTCTGGAAGGACAGCACGCTGCAAGACTGGTTCAAAAGCACCTTTTACAGCGGCGAAAACAGCGCCTTTACCTCCGCCGAGCGTGCGCTGATCCCTGCGACAACGCAGGCAAGCAGCGTGTTTTCATACAAAGCGCCGGGGGCCCCCTCGTGGGACCCTGGCATGAGATTCCAAATATGCGCTCTGGAAGCGGAACATGTGTTTGCTCCTTCCATTCAGGATGTAGTGAATGCAGCCTATGGGTTTACCGATTCAGCGTCGCGTATCGCGGGGCCGAGCAATTCTTTGGGTCCCGGTACGCGGTATTGGCTTCGCTCATTCGAAATCAGCGAACAGCTACCGTTTATGGTTGGCGAAGATGCCAGCCTGATGGGTGATTGGGGTGATAACCCGTCTGCGGTTCGTCCTGCGATGAACCTTTCGACCGCAGGAAATAACATTCTCTTTGTCTCCGCAGCCGAGGGCGGCAAGCCTGCCGGCGGGCTGGCAGAGATCTCCGAATATACAGGAAACGAGTGGAAGCTGACGCTTTTGGACAGCTCCCGCAGCGGCTTTGCTGTGACGACCACAGATCTTTCCGCGTACACCAGAGGCGGAACGGTAAAGATTGGCTATACCGGCGCTAAGACCGGCACAAACGAATACGTTTCCGCCATGATTTTGGACGCGGCAGGCAACCCGGCGTATTATGGCCGCAGCTCTGCCGCGCTCACGGACGAAAATGGCACGGCAGAGCTCACGATCCCGGCGCTTGCTGAGGGAACATATACGCTCAAGGTCTTCAACGAGCAGTACAACGGCGATAAAATGACCGACCTCGCCAGCGCTTTCGCAGACGTTACGCTGACGGTGGAGGAAGGAGTCGAAGAGCAGTTCACCCTTACCCCCGGCGGCAGATACTATTTCGACCTTTCGGCGATGGATATTCCCGGCACGGCAAACGGCGAGCTGCCGGACAGCACCCTGCATTATGTGCCGTTTACCTACACCGGCACAGTGTATGCCTATTCGCTGAGCAGCAATTCCAGCGGTGTGGCAAGCTCTTCTCAAGCCGCGTCGATCGCAGTGAGCAGCAGCGCACAGTATGGCTATGCCCGCGACCACAGCCTGTTCATTGCGGATTACGCCGTGACCCATAGCGTGAGCTGGCTTGATTTGAATGCGGCAAGCCTTATTTTCGGAAAAGACTATGACAGTGGAAATATAAGCTATGCGCTTCGCGTACCGTCCGTAGGAAGCAAACACAAGCCGGGCAGCGACGCTGATGAACACGGCAATCCGGATAATAACGAATGGGACGCGATCCTGAACAAAGCGAGTCAGAATTGGCAGGATAATACAACAGGCTATATCAAAAACTGGAAAGAGATGTACTCCACGGGACAGGATACAGCCGAGTCTCCATCTACCGGCACCTCGCAGCGTATGAAGCGTGGGTACACTTCGGTTCGATGCCTGTACTTCAGCAATGCAGGAACTCCGTTTACATACGACGGCTTCCGCCCCGTCCTTGAAGTCCTGCACGCTGATACGCTCGGTTCTGACGCTCTCAAAACCGTAGCGCTCGACTTAAACGGCGGCAGCATTGGCGACGCCACAGGCACGGTGAATATCGTTGTAAAGAACGGCGAAAGCTTCACCGCCCCCAGCGGCGAGGGTCTGACCCGGCCGAACGGCAACACCGACAGCTATTTCTGGTGGTTGGGCAGCGATGGGGAGAGCTATGTCCCCGGAGCGATGATCCCCGCCGGTGTAGCTTCCCTGACAGCGCAGTGGACAGCTCTGACTTATTCCGTGACGCTGCACGCAAACGGCGGTACGATCAGCAGCGGCAATGTCACCTCGTACAACTATGGCGAGGGCGCAACGCTTCCGGCGGCAGACAATACGACCCGCGAGGGCTATACCTTTGCCGGCTGGTACGATAACGAGGTGCTGACCGGCAACCCCATTACGGAAATCAGCACTGACGAAACAGGGAACAGGACATATTGGGCGAAGTGGACGGTCAATCAATACACCATCACCTTTGACACCGACGGCGGCAGTGAAGTCGCGCCCATCACGCAGGACTATGGCTCAGCCATCACTGCGCCCGCCGCCCCGACAAGAGAAGGCTATACCTTCACCGGTTGGGACAAGACGATCCCCGCGACCATGCCTGCCGGGGATATGACCATCACGGCGCAGTGGACGGTCAATCAATACACCATTACTTACGATCTGGACGGCGGCACGGCAGAGGGCAACCCCGACACCTACACCGTCGAGACGGACGCCTTTACCCTCAAGAACCCCACACGCCCCGGCTACACCTTCACCGGCTGGAGCGGCACCGGCCTGACGGGCGAGGATAACCTGACCGTCACCATCCCGAAGGGCAGCACCGGCAACCGCAGCTATACCGCGCACTGGTCGCTGAATACCTACTCTATCACGTATGACCTGAACGGCGGTACTGCCTCCGGCAACCCGACGTCCTATACCGTGGAATCGGCAACAATCACGCTGAATCAGCCGACAAAGACCGGATACACGTTCACGGGCTGGAGCGGCACGGACCTGACGGGCGAAGACAACCTGACCGTCACGATTCCCGCAGGCAGCACCGGCGACCGCAGCTACACTGCACACTGGTCGCTGAATACCTACTCTATCACGTATGACCTGGACGGCGGTACGGCTTCCGGCAATCCGGACTTCTATACCGTGGAATCGTCGACCATTACCCTGAATCCGCCGACAAGAACCGGCTATACGTTTATCGGCTGGAGCGGAACTGATCTGTCTGGCAGCGACAACCTGACCGTCACCATCCCGGCGGGCAGCATCGGAAACCGCAGCTATATCGCGCACTGGTCGCTCAATACCTACTCCATCACCTACGATCTGGACGGCGGCACAGCGTTCGGGAATCCGGATTCCTATACCGTAGAATCCGCGGCAATCACGCTGAACGAGCCGACAAAGGCCGGATATGTCTTCACCGGCTGGAGCGGCACAGACCTGGTGGGCGAAGATAATCTGACTGTCACGATTCCGGCAGGCAGTATTGGCGACCGCCGCTATACGGCGCACTGGGAATTCGACCCGACGATTATCGCCGCGCTCAATCCCACGCCGAACGTGGACTTCCTCGACGTTTCCCGCACCGACTGGTTCTACTATGACGTGCGCTACGTCTGCGAAAACGGCCTGATGAACGGCACGTCCCGCAACCGGTTCAGCCCCTACGGCACGGCGACGCGCGGTATGCTCGTGACGATCCTGTACCGCATGGAGAACGAGCCGAGGTGCTTCGGCAGCGCGGCGTTCTCGGATGTAAAGCCCGGCGCGTATTATGAAAAGGCAGTCGTCTGGGCCTCGCAGAACAACATCGTCAGCGGCTACACCGACGGAACCTTCCGCCCCGACGCGCCCGTCACCCGCGAACAGCTGGCCTCCATCCTCTACCGCTATACCCTCTATCGCGGACAGGACGTGAGCGCCGCTGGAACCACCAGCTTCACCGGCTATGGCGACGCGCAGACCGTGTCCAATTACGCGCTGCCCGCTATGCGTTGGGCCTGCGGCACGGGCATCCTGCAGGGCGCAAACGGCAAGCTCAACCCCTCCGGCCTCGCCACCCGCGCCCAGCTCGCAGCCATGCTGCACCGGTATCTGACAAAATAATAGCACTGAACCACGCGGGCAGGCACAATTTGTGCCTGCCCGCATATTATTCACGAAACGTTCACAACTATCGCGTATACTGACAGAACCTGCGGCACAAAAACGCGTCTGTAGGATGACGCGGGATTTTCCCGCGTCAGAAAAAAGATTCCAAAGGAGTTCCAACATGAAAAAACTGATTGCGATGTTTCTGGCCGCTCTGACGGCACTTTCCCTGACAGCCTGCGCGGCAAAGTCTGACACGCAGCCGGATGCGTCGGAAATTCCCGACGCGCTGACCATCCTGAACACCGTTTGGGCAAGCTATTCCGAAGACGAAAAATTCCCTGCGGCGGGCGGCGATTATTCCGAAGCCAACATGACCGATGGCCAGCCCGGAACGGTCGGCCTTGAAAACGCGTCCGATGTCGAATATCTGCTGAGCATTCCTGCATCCGTCGTCGCGATGGCGGATGACGGCGCGTCGCTGTTCCACATGATGAACGGCAATACCTTCACCTGCGGCGCGCTGCGCCTGACCGCTGCGGGGAAGCTGGATGAGGCGGCAAAGGAAATCCGGGACTATATCATGGCTAAGCAGTGGATGTGCGGCTTCCCGGACAAGCTGATCGTCGTTTCGGTTGACAACTATCTGATCTCGTGCTTCGGCGCGGAGGATCTCGTCAACACCTTCCGCGACAAGCTGCAGGCCGCGTATTCTGGCGCTGTTGTCATCACTGACGAGCCGATCGTGGCGTGAAATAATTAATTTATGTAAACCGAAAGGGCCGCCATGCTGTTTTCTAGTGTTCCGTTTCTGTTTTATTTTCTCCCCGCTGTCCTGCTTGTCTACTTTCTCGTACCCAAACGGGCGAAAAACGGCGTGCTGCTCCTGTCGAGCCTTGTGTTTTACGGCTGGGGTGAGCCGCGCTATCTGCCGGTCATGCTCGTCTCCATCCTGCAAGGCTATATTTTCGGACGGCTGATTGAGCGCTTCCGCGATACCAGGCGGGCGAAGCTGTTTCTGGTCCTGTCTGTTCTCCTGAGCCTCGGGACGCTTGCGTATTTCAAGTATGCCGATTTCATGATCGCAAACCTGAACGCGCTGACCGGGCTGTCCGCGCCGCTGCTGCGCCTTGCGCTCCCGGTCGGCATCAGCTTCTATACGTTCCAGATCCTGAGCTACACCGTGGACGTGTACCGCGGGACGGTCCCGGCGCAGCGGAATTTTATCGATCTTGCAGCCTATATCGCCATGTTCCCGCAGCTGATCGCCGGGCCGATCGTCCGCTATTCCGATATCGCCGTGCAGCTGAAAACACGCGAACACAGTGTATCGGAGGCGGCCTCCGGCGCGCGGCGCTTCATTCTGGGCCTTGCGAAAAAGATCCTGCTTGCCAATCTGCTCGGAGAGCTGGTGTCAAGCTTCCGCGCGTCCGCCGACTTGTCGATCCTGTATTACTGGCTGGGCGCGATTGCGTTCACCCTGCAGATCTACTATGATTTCTCTGGCTACAGCGACATGGCCATCGGCCTTGGCCGGATTTTTGGATTCCGGTTTCCGGAGAACTTCCAGTACCCCTATCTGTCTGGCAGCATCACGGAATTCTGGCGGCGCTGGCATATTTCGCTCGGCTCGTGGTTCCGCGATTATCTCTATATCCCGCTTGGCGGAAACCGGAAGGGGAGCGCCCGGCAGCTGCTGAATATCCTGCTCGTCTGGCTCGCGACCGGCCTGTGGCACGGCGCGGCGTGGAATTTTGTCCTGTGGGGTCTTCTGTACGCGGTTCTGCTCACGGCGGAAAAGCTGTTTTTGCTGCGTGGACTTCAAAAGCTGCACGTGCTGAACCACGTCTATGTACTCCTGTTTGTGACGCTCGGCTTCGTACTGTTCGACGCATCCAGCGTGCAGGACGCCGCGCAGTCCATCCGCGCCATGTTCGGCGGCGGGGGCCTGCCGCTGGTCAGTGCGGAAAGCCTGTACGAGCTGCGCAGCTGCACCGTGCTGCTCCTGCTTGCCGTTGCCGGCGCAACGCCGCTGGCGAAAAGCCTGTGTGCAGCAGTCCAGCGCAGCCGAGCAGGAAAAACGGCGCTTGCGGTTCTGGAGCCGGTCGGTCTGACCGCGCTTCTGGCTGTCTGTACGGCCTTCTTGGTTGACGGCTCGTTCAATCCGTTCCTGTATTTCCGGTTTTAGAGGGGAGGCCCCATGGAAAAACGAAAGAATCTTGCAGTCGTCTGCCTGACGGCGGCGTTCCTGCTCGGATTTCTGGTCTGGAGCCTTCTGAAGCCGGATGATACGGTTTCGCAGAGTGAGCGCCGGAAGCTGGCGCAAAAGCCGGAGCTGACGGCCGCTTCTGTGCTGAACGGCACGTTTATGACGGATTTCGAATCCTATACGCTCGACCAGTTCCCGCTGCGCGACGGCTTCCGGCGGCTCAAGGCCGCTGTTCTGCTGGATATGCTGCGCGAAAAGGATAACAACGGCATCTATCTTGCAGACGGCTATGCCGCCAAGCTGGAATATCCGTTGGACGAGTCCTCCGTCCTCCATGCCGCAGAGCGCTTCCGGACTATCTATGAAACGTACCTGTCCGGGACAGATGCCAGAATCTATGAAGCCGTGATCCCGGACAAGGGCGCGTTTCTTGCTGCGCAGAACGGCTATCCGTCGCTTGACTACAGTGCGTTTTCCGCGCTGCTTCAGAAGAATATGCCTTATGCGGAAGCAATCGACCTGATGCCAGTGCTGTCTCTGAACAGCTATTATCGTACTGATCTGCACTGGAGACAAGAGGCGATTGTGCCGGTTGCAAGTCAATTAGCAGAAGCAATGGGTGTGAAACTGTCGGAGAAATATGATACGGTGACGGCTGACACGCCATTCTACGGTGTCTACTGCGGACAGTCGGCTCTGCCGCTTGCCCCGGATACGCTCCGCTATCTGACGAGCGAGACGCTTCTCGGCTGCACCGTCTACGATTATGAAACGGACAGCACCGGGCCGGTCTATGATCTGCCCGCGCTGGAAGGGGAGGACCCGTACTCCGTGTTCCTCTCCGGCTCAAAATCCCTGCTCACGATCACGAACCCCAGTGCGGATACGGACCGCGAGCTTGTGATCTTCCGCGATTCGTTTGCAAGCAGCCTTGCGCCGCTTCTGACCAGCGCCTATGCGAAGATCACACTGGTCGATATCCGCTATGTGCAGCCAGAGCGGCTTGGCCGCTGGCTGACGTTCGATTCACAGGATGTCCTGTTCCTCTACAGCGTCTCCGTTCTCAATCACAGCGAAACCCTCAAATAAAAAACGCCCGGCGGCCAGTCATGGACGCCGGGCGTTTTGCGTGCGGTTCTGCAAAAACTCCTGCATAAAATGCGTTATGTCAACAATATCCGTGCGTTATGTCGTGAAAGTTCTTCGTTTTTCGCCCCTGAAAGATACTGGCAAAAAGACGTGTATTTGTCGAAATATGTGGGAAATTTGCGTGTTGACAAATCTGTTGACAGTGTGAATAACTTTTTGCGGCTTCTATTTCAAAAAAATTATGGTGAACCTTGTGCTTTATGGCTCCGGCATGGCGGACAGCATCTGTTCCAAAACGGGCAGATGCGAACCGCTCAAGGGCGTCAGCGGCAAACGCGGCAGACCGGCCGGAATGCCCTCCAGCGCCAGCGCCTGCTTCACGGGAATCGGGTTGACCTCGCAGAAAAGCGCGTCTACAAGCCCCATCAGCGCCGTCTGGATCCGTCCCGCCTGCGCGTATTCGCCAGTCTGACAGGCGCGGACCATCTGCAGCGTCAGCTTAGGCCGCACATTGGACAAAACGGAGATTGCACCCCTCGCGCCGACCGCCATCAGCGGTACGGTCAGATCGTCGTTTCCGCTCCAGAGCGGAAGCTCCTCCGCGCAGGCGTCCAGAATGCGCATGGCCTTCGGGACGCTGCCGCTGGCCTCCTTGATCCCGCCGATGTTCGGATGCGCGCAGAGCGCACGGCACGTCTCGACCGAGACGTCCACGCCCGTGCGGCTCGGCACGTTGTAGACGATCACGGGGCAGGGGACGGTGTCGGCTGCCGCGGTATAATGCGCGATCAGCCCTGCCTGCGTACACTTGTTGTAATAGGGTGTCACCAGCAGCACGGCGTCCACGCCCATAGACGCAGCGACACGGCTCAACTGCAAGGTGTGAGCCGTGTCGTTTGTACCGGTTCCGGCGATGATTTTGCATCGTCCGGCGCAGTATTTGACTGTGTGCGCGATCAGCGCAAGCTTTTCGTTGTCCGTCATGGTGGAGGCCTCTCCGGTCGTTCCGCAGACGACGACCGCGTCGACGCCTGCGGCAAGCTGCAGATCCAGCAGCTGATTCATGACGGCAAAATCGACCGTACCCTGCTTGAACGGCGTAACGAGCGCAGTTGCGACGCCTTCAAAAACGGGCTTTTTCAAAGAATCGCTCCCTTCGGGATCATTTCCTTGTGATATATCCTTCTGCGCAAAGCAGTTCCGCCAGCAAAACAGCGCCGCCGGCTGCTCCGCGCAGGGTATTATGAGACAGGCAGACGAATTTGTAATCGTACTGCGTATCGGGGCGCAGACGGCCGATGGAGACGGCCATACCGCCCTCAAGCATACGGTCGAGCTTCGTCTGCGGACGGTCGGCTTCCTCAAAGTAATGCAGGAACTGCCTGGGAGCCGACGGCAGCTTCAATTCCTGTGCGCGGCCCGAAAACGCTGCCCAGTCTGCCTTGATCTGCTCCAGCGACGGCTTCTCGCCCTTGAACGAAACGAAGCACGCCGCCATATGACCGTCCGAAACAGGCACGCGCAGACACTGCGCGGTGATATTGGGTTCCGTCGCATTGACGATCTTATCGCCCTCGATATGGCCCCAGAGCTTCATCGGCTCCTGCTCGGACTTTTCCTCCTCGCCGCCGATATAGGGGATCACGTTGTCGATCATTTCCGGCCATGTCTCAAATGTTCTGCCTGCGCCGGAAATTGCCTGATATGTGCAGACCAGCGCCTTTTCCACGCCGTATTTCATCAGCGGGTGCAGTGCCGGGACATAGCTTTGCAGGCTGCAATTGGATTTGACGGCGATAAAGCCGCGCTTTGTGCCGAGCCGCTTGCGCTGTGCGTCGATGATGCGGATGTGGTCGGCGTTGATCTCCGGCACGACCATCGGCACGTCGGGCGTGTGGCGGTGGGCGGAATTGTTTGATACGACCGGGCATTCGAGCCTCGCGTATTTCTCTTCCAGCGCCTTGATCTCGTCCTTTTTCATATTGACGGCGCAGAAGACAAAGTCGACCTGCCTCGCGATCTCCTCCGCGTCCGCCTCGGCGTCCATCACGATCATGGATTTGACGCTTTCCGGAATTGGTTCAGCCATATGCCATTTTCCTTCGATCGCCTGCGCGTAGGTCTTGCCTGCGCTGTGCGCGCTGGCGGCCAGCACGACCGGGGTGAACCACGGGTGGTTTGCCGTCAGCAGCACGAACCGCTGCCCGACCATGCCCGTTGCGCCAATGATACCAACTCTGAATTTCTCCATGATGAAAGCTCCAATCCTCAAACTCGCCGGAAAGTTCCGGTTGCATATCATTTTGGAATGTAATATAATATATTTGGTTTGTGCAGAAATAAGATGTTCTTGCACGATGGACAAATGTCCGCGAATTCCAGCTGCCTCATCATATCATATTCATTCCTGCCTGTCAATGTGAATCGCGGAAAAAATCGGCGTATTGGAAAGGGCTGTATTTGTTGAAAACACATGATTTTTATTACGATCTGCCGGAGGAGTTGATCGCGCAGACGCCGCTGGAGCGCCGCGACGCGTCCCGGCTCATGACGCTCGACCGGAAAACGGGCGAGGTCGCGCACCGGCATTTTTACGACCTGCTTGAGCTTCTGCAGCCAGGAGATTGCCTGGTCATGAACAACTCCCGTGTGCTGCCCGCACGCCTGCTCGGCCATCGGGTGCCGACCGGCGGCGCGGTCGAGGTGCTGCTGCTCAAGGATCAGGGAAACGGCATCTGGGAGTGCCTTACGAAGCCGGGCCGCAAGACGCACACCGGGACAGAGCTGTCCTTCGGAGACGGCGATCTGACGGCGACCGTAGTAGGGGAGAGGGACGACGGCAACAAGCTCGTGCAGTTCCACTATGAGGGGATCTTCCTTGAGGTGCTGGAACGGCTCGGAAAAATGCCTCTGCCGCCGTACATCAAGGAAGAATTGCAGGACGGCGAACGCTACCAGACCGTCTATTCCAAAATCAACGGCTCTGCCGCCGCACCGACAGCCGGTCTGCACTTTACGCAGGAGCTGCTGGACAAGCTCGCCGCCAAGGGCGTTAAGGAAGCGTATATCACGCTGCACGTCGGCCTCGGCACGTTCCGTCCCGTCAAGGCTGCGGAAATCACGGAGCATCATATGCACTCCGAATTCTGCATGATCTCCCGGGAAACTGCGGATATCATCAACGAAACCAAACGCGCAGGCGGGCGGATCGTCTGCGTCGGCACAACTTCCTGCCGGACGCTGGAATCTCTGGCTGACGAAAACGGGTATTTCCATGAAGCCTCCGCATGGACGGATATTTTCATCTATCCCGGCTACAAATTCAAGGCCATGGATGCGCTCATCACAAACTTCCACCTGCCGGAAAGCACGCTCGTCATGCTCGTCTCCGCATTCGCAGACCGTGAAAAGATCCTGAACGCCTACAACATCGCCGTGCAGGAACGCTACCGCTTCTTCTCCTTCGGCGACGCGATGTTCATATCGTGATTTTGTATAAAATAACATTACTTATATAGAATAAAATTATGCAATATTACCAATTGGTAAGCACGAAATACCATATGGTAACATCGGTTGACCGATGTTGATAAAACATTTCGGGAAGAATTGATATCGGCGTAACTTTTTCGTTCAAGAAAAACGTTCATTGTTGACTTAGAAAAATAATATGGCATAATAGAATTACCGGAGCAAATGATGATGCGATTTTGAACACGGAAAAAGCGAGGAGAAGATCATGCCGGAACTTTGCAGATTTTATAACATCGTTATCAAGATGATTTTCAGCGACACTGACAAGCACCACAAGCCGCACTTTCATGTTTATTACAACGAGTACGAAGCCTCTGTTGGCGTGGATGGCGAATTGATCGCGGGAAGTCTTCCAGTCAAACAGTTGAAGCTGGTGCAGGCTTGGGCTGCCATCCACGAGGACGAACTCTATGCCGCGTGGAATAAGGCGGTGCAGAACATTCCGTTTGGCAAAATCGAACCGCTGAGATAAGGAGGAACGCTTATGTATATTTCTAACGGAATTGCGTATGCAGGGGAGCAGGAGCCAGTCATCAAGGTCTGCGGCGTTCGTCCGCTGCCCGGTCATAGGCTCTGGCTCCGATTTACAACTGGCGAAGCAAAAGTTTTTGATTTTACACCCTTGCTGAAAGATGCAGGTTTTGCGCCGCTGGCCGATGAACATACCTTTGCGGGCGTCTATATTGACTACGGTGTGACTGTCTGGAATGACGGTGACATTGACATTGCGCCAGAATATTTATATCGGCATTCGAAAGAAGCGGAAGGCATCGCCTGATGGCAAGTGATTTCAACCGGAAGTACGGTGGCCATGGCTGCCGTACTTCGCTATGAAAGGGAGTAGGATCATGTGCAGTTTATTCACTTTCCCGACTCCCGTACACATCGGCGATGCGATGTTCATCTATTAAAAGTTGAGGTAACTATGTTTAAAGTATTAAAAACAGAGGGTGCTGCCCGCAGAGGGGAGTTTTCCTGCCCGCATGGGACAGCTCAAACTCCGGTTTTTATGAACGTCGGTACACAGGCTGCCATCAAGGGTGCGCTCTCGGCCGCAGATTTAGAAAAAATCGGAACCCAGATCGAACTTTCCAATACCTATCATCTGCATCTGCGTCCTGGTGACGAGGTTGTGCGCGACATGGGCGGCCTGCACAAATTCATGACGTGGGACGGCCCGATCCTGACGGATTCCGGCGGATTTCAGGTCTTTTCCCTGGCCGGACTCCGAAAGATCAAGGAGGAGGGCGTGACGTTCGCGTCCCATCTTGACGGCCACAGGATCTTCATGGGACCGGAGGAGAGTATGCGCATCCAGTCGAACCTCGGCTCCGATATTGCCATGGCGTTTGACGAGTGCGTGGAAAACCCCGCAAAATACCAGTATGCCAAGGCGTCCTGCGAGCGCACGGCGCGCTGGCTTGCCCGGTGCAAGGAGGCGCTTGCCCGATATAACGCTGAGCCGGACGCTGTCAATCCCGGTCAGCAGCTCTGGGGGATCAATCAGGGCGCGACGTTCAAGGATCTGCGCATCTGGCACATGAAGGAGATCGCCAAGCTCGACCTGCCGGGCTACGCCATCGGCGGTCTGGCCGTCGGCGAACCGACTGAGGTCATGTATGAGATCATTGAGGCGGTCGAGCCGTATATGCCAAAAGACAGGCCGCGCTATCTGATGGGCGTCGGAACGCCGTCGAATATCATTGAGGCTGTTGCGCGCGGCGTAGATTTCTTCGACTGCGTCATGCCGGCCAGAAATGCGCGCCACGCCAAGCTTTTTACATGGCAGGGGAGCATCAACCTCAAAAACGCGAAGTACACGCGTGACGACGGCCCCATTGATCCGCAGTGCGTCTGCCCGGTCTGCAGGCGCTATTCCCGCGCGTATCTCCATCACCTGTTCAAAGCGGAGGAGATGCTCGCCATGCGCCTGTCCGTCATGCACAATCTGTATTTCTATAATACGCTGACCCGGCGTATCCGCGACAGCCTTGACACCGGGACCTTCGGCGATTTCCGCGCGGAGTACTCGCAAAAGTTGGCGGAAAAAATATAAAACGGAAATTTATTCAGAAATCCTGTCGCGCCGACTTGAAATGTTGCCGCAGACACGATATAATAAACGAAATTCAAATATGGAGGAAAGACCATGTACCTTTTCTTAACCGCAGCGGATTCCACCGGTGCAGCAGGCGGCGGCGCGTCCATGATCCTCATGTTCGTCGTGCTGATCGCAGTGTTCTACTTCTTTATGATCCGCCCGGAAAACAAACGCAAAAAAGAAGCGCAGCAGATGCGTGACTCGCTGAAGGTCGGCGACAATATCACGACCATCGGCGGCATCATCGGCGATATCGTCTCGATCAAGGACAACTCCATCGTCATCGAAACGACCACCGACCGCGTCCGCGTTGAGTTTGCAAAGTTTGCTGTTTCCACCAACAACACGGCGGAAAAGGAAGCTGCCAAGCAGAAGGCCGCAGCTCTGGCTGCCCGCAAGGAGCAGAAGGAAAAAGAGAAGAAGGCCAAGAAGGATAAATAATTGTCTGACCCCGTACAAGGCGGCAAAAATGAAGTGTCCCCAAAAAGTTAGACAAAATTATGAACACAACCTGTTCAAGCAGCCGAAAGGGCCTGCCGTCTGCGGATCGCAGACGGCAGGCCCTTCAGCTTTGCCTTGATCCTGCGGTTGCTGCCGTGCTCCAAAGAAGCGCCCGATCACAGTCCTCTTGCACTCTGGCGTATGGCGCCGATTGACAGCTCCTTTTGGCATTGAAAAACACCCCATTTCTTAGTACCAAGTATGTTATCATACTTGCCTAACAAATGGGGTGCTGTTCATATGCCGTGCGCACAGGGCGCCGTTCTGCATGATTGTCAGTGCAGCGCTTCATGCTCCTTTTGCAGCTCCTCGCGCAGCTCAAGCACGTTCCAGCCCTTATTTTCGTCCGTCAGGACGGCTTTCAGTGCAACGGGCGGGAGCTTTGCTGCGCGTATGGCCTGCAAAAACAGGTTCAACTGCGCATCTGAAAAATGCGCGAAGACGAGCAGCTCACCGGGGAAATCCTCACCGTCATAAAAGCTCTCAAAGCTGTCGAGATCGCCCGTCAGGGCGCCGACGGCGTTCAGGTACTCCCATTTTTCCACGACGCGCACCTTCGCGCCCAGCCGCATCGCGGCCATGCGCAGCTTTGCAAGCTTTTTGGCAGGGAAGTGGACAGCCAGGATCACGGGCATCATGCGCGCACCTCCTGCTTGTCCTCCCGCAGGAAGCCCGCCCACATCAGAAGCCCGGCCAGCGACCAGAAATAGGCCATCATGTACGGCTCTTCAAAGATGTTTTCAAATCCGCAATGAACGAAAACGCCGCACAGTCCGGCAAAAATCCCCGCGCACAGCGGGAACAGCCGGGACAGGGCCTGTTTTTTCTGCTGCGCCGTGCGGTAGAGCGCGCGGCAGCCGTTTGCAAGGAAGCCGAGGACGGTAATCAGGAACGCGGCGAGGCCCGTATAGCCCATCTCGATCATGAGCTTGAGATAGTAATTATCGACGTAGAAATACTCCTGATGGTCAATGACCTGATTCTGCATGGCGACGGCTCCGCCGAACATTCCGAGGCCAACGCCGGCCGCTTTTCCGCGCTGCTCCAGAAGCGTCATCGCGACGAGCTTGCGGCCCGCGCGGCCGCCGGAGGTGTTGGCCTCCGCGAAATCAGACGTGAACAGGAAGCCGATGCGGCTGCGCACAAACGGCAGCGTGCACGCGACGCACCCCGCCGCAAGCAGCAGCACCAGCAGCCGCCGGTCGACCAGCAGCACGAAGATCACAATGGCAAGTGCCAGCGCCATCCATGCCCCGCGCGACATCGTAAACAGGCAGCCGAAGCACATACAGAACGCGCAGACCCACGCAAGCACTTGCAATTTGCGGTTCTTCGTGTAATAGGCGAGTCCTGCCGCCATCGGTGCAAACAACGTCATGAAATCGCCCATGATATTGGGGCTTCCGAAGATCGAGTAAACGCGCGTGCGCACGGAGGATTCCGAGTGCGTCATCCAGCTGGACGGGATGGGGACAGCGGCGATATACTGATAAATTCCGTGCAGCGCAATGACCGCCGCCAGAATGACCAGCGCCAGATATATCCGCATGAAATCCCGGTCGTTGTGCACCAGCCGCGTAATGAGGAAGAACCAGAGCATATACTGCACAGTCGCGCGGAAGCCGGAGATCTGGATGGAGTAATATGGCGTAACGACGTTCATGAGAACGAAGCAGACCGTAATAAACAGGCAGACCGGCAGATCGAGCGGATTGCAGCCCGTTTTGAGCGGCGTTTCGCGCCCAAGACGCTCATAGACCACATAGCCAAGCGCCAGCAGCATCAGACACTCATCCCAGCACGACGACAGGACCGGCACGGCCAGAAGATCGCGCAGCACGTAGTCGATCACGACATACATGGAAAGCGCAAATAAGATCACGCCATGCAGTCCGTCAGAGAACAGCCACGAAAACAGACGGCTGTTCTGGCCGCAGCGAACGAAAAAGCGCCAGATGCGGCAAAGAACCGAATCGTCCAGACAGTCCTTCAGGCCGTGCCGCGCGGCAAGCCGCGCGTTCAGCCGCGCAAAGCGCTTCGCGCTCCAGCTCTCGCGCGTCGGCGCGTCGGACGCGGACAGCCGCCGGAGCAGCCATGCGCGCGTTTTGCTTGCGCGCCAGGTGCGGCCGAGCCACGCGAAAATCCTGCTTGAATGCGCCAGCGCCGAAAACCAGCCGCCGATGGCAAGCAGCACCCGCCACAGAAGACTCGAAGCCAGCATTTCAGCCATCGGTGACCTCCAGAGCGGAGATCAGACCCGTCAGCTCAAATTCGCTCGTCTTGAGGATGTATTCATAGCCGACGCGGACCTCCTGCGGCCCGACCTTGTAGACATTGCCGGTAAACGATGCGCTTGCCTCGACGGTGATATACAGGCGCACGTGGCCAAGCTCGTTGTCGTACGGCTCTGTGCGCACGTCCGTAATGACGGCGGCAATCTGTTTGGAATCATTGACAAGGGTCTTATCGACCTGCGTTTTCGCATATTCTGCAATATCGGCGGAAACATCCTCAAATTCTACGGTATAAACAGCCTTTTTCTCTGTACCGGCCACAGCGGCTGCGGCTCTGCTGCCGCCGAGCTTCCAGATGACCGCCGCCAGAACTGCAACGATCAGCAGCACAACCAGCAGGTCGATCAGATTGATCTTGCCGAACAGACGGCCTTTTTCATCGATCAGTTTCATGTAGTACCTCCCAAAGAGTTTGCAGTTGATTTGCCTCATGGAATCAGATATAATATCAGGAGACATTCCTGCCTATTTTACTGTATCTTGCCGCAAGAAACAAGTGGCAATTCAAAAATGAGGGTTCCGATATGAAGGTATTGCATTTGATCTCCGGCGGCGACGTCGGCGGCGCAAAAACGCACGTGCTGTCGCTGCTGCACGGTCTTGGGAAAACGGAACAGGTGCGGCTCGTCTGCTTCCGCGAGGGAGAGTTTGCCGAAGACGCGCGGAAGCTCGGCATCGATACGGTCGTCATGGAAGCGTCCGTACAGACGGCCATTGGCCGTCTTGCGCAGATGATCCGCGCCGAGGGCTTTCAGATCGTCCACTGCCACGGCGCGCGCGCGAACCTGACCGGCGCTGTCCTGCGCCGGAAAATTCAGGTGCCCATTGTCACGACCGTCCATTCCGACTACCGGCTTGACTATCTGGGCAGACCCCTGCACCGGCTGACCTACGGCACGATCAACACCGTTGCGCTGCGTATGTTTGACTATCACATCGGCGTATCCGACGCCATGGCGCAGCTGCTTATTTCACGCGGCTTTGACCCGCAGACGATGTTTGCGATCTATAATGGCATTGATTTTTCTCCCGTTGTGCCGAAGCTGGACAGGCAGGCCTATCTGCGCTCTGTCGGCATGGAGACGGCGGAGGATACCGTCGTGTTCGGCATCGCCGCCCGCCTTGATCCGGTCAAGGATGTGGGGACGCTCATCCGCGGCTTCTCCATCGCCGTAAAGACCCACCCCAATATCCGCCTGCTCATCGCGGGCGACGGCGAGCAGCGACAGACGCTGGAAAAGCTGGCCGCCGACACCTGCCCGCCCGGCAGCGTCGTGTTTGCGGGCTGGGTCACGGATATGGACAGCTTTTATCATGCGCTTGACGTCAATACGCTGACGTCCCTTTCCGAGACCTTCCCGTATGCCATCACAGAGGGTGCGCGTATGCGCTGCGCGACGATCGCGTCGAATGTCGGCGGCATCCCGTATATCATCGAGCATGGCGTGACCGGCCTCCTGTTTGAGCCGCAGAACGCCGAAGCGCTCGGCGGCTGCATGGCCCGGCTGGCTGAATCTGCGGCCATGCGCGCGCAGCTCGGCGAAAATCTGTATGAAAAGGCCTCGCGCGAGTTTTCCATCAGTGCGACCGTCGGCAAGCAGATCGAAATTTACCAGACCATCCTGCGCCGCACGGCCATGCCGAAGAAAAAGAAATATGGCGTATTGATCTGCGGCGCCTACGGCAAGGGAAACGCGGGCGACGACGCGATCTTAAAGGCGATCCTTGCCCAGATGAAGGCCATCGACCGCGATATGCCGGTCTACGTCATGTCGCACGATCCTGCCGAGACGCGCCTGCGGTACCACGTCGGCTCCGTACACGTATTCGACCCCTTCCGCTTCTGGCCGCTTATGCGCAGATGCAGGCTGTTTATCTCCGGCGGCGGGAGCCTCATTCAAAACGAAACGAGCACGCGATCCTTAAATTATTACCTCACGACCATCCGCATGGCGCATACCGCAGGCTGCCGCGTCATGATGTACGGCTGCGGCATCGGCCCTGTCAGCGGAGAGGGCAGCCGCCGCCATACCGCGCGCATTCTCAACCGCTGCGTGGATAAAATCACGCTACGCGAGGATCTTTCCCGGAAGGAGCTTTCCGACATGGGCGTGATGCAGCCGGATATCTCCGTCACGGCAGACCCGGCGCTGCTGCTGCAGCCCGCGACCACCGGTGCAGTAGACAGCTATTTCCTGAGCAATGACCTCGACCCGAACGGAAGCTATGCCATGTTTGTTCTGCGCCCGTGGAAAAATCTTTCCGGGCATTTGCAGGCAATTGTAGATGCTGCAATTTATGTCAACCAAAAGCACGGCCTGACGCCGGTTTTCGTCGCTCTTGAGCCGACGCGTGACCTTGAGATTAACCGGCAGGCCGCCGGAATGCTGTCGTGCCGGTCATTCGTGCTGCCCGCCCCGCGCGACGAGCAGCTGACCATCGGCATGATGCAGAAAATGCGCGTGATCGTCTCCATGCGTCTGCACGCGTTGATCTTTGCCTCGTCTGTCGGCGCGCCGCTGGCCGCGATCTCGTATGACCCGAAGGTCACCGGCTTCATGGCCTATCTCGGCCAGAAGCACTGCATGGAGCTGGACGACGTGACGAAGGACAGTCTGTGCGCTCTGATTGACGACGCCATGCAGACGGCACAGCCGTATTCGACCGACCGCCTGCGCCGCCTTGCGGCAGAAAATGAAGAAGCGGCGCGCAAGCTGCTGGAGGAGACCATATGAGAAAAATCGTTTGCCTTGCCACCTCCCCGTGGTACCCCATCCCGACGCGCAAGCAGCAGGTCATGAGCCGCATCCCGGACGCAGAAATTCTCTATTTTGACCCGTCTATCACCTATATCGCCCCCATGAAGGACAAAGCCGCTCAGCCGGGGCTGACGAATTATAAAAAAGCGGGCGTTCACCCGCAGGAGAACATCACGGTTTATGCGCTGCCGCCGGCTCTGCCATTCTTTTATAAGTTCCGCTGGATAAACAGGCTGAACCAGCGGAAAATTGCCCGCTTCGTCCGCGAAAAAATGCGGGAGCACGGATTTGAGGACGCTGTTTTGTGGGTCTATTCGCCCGTCACAGCCGATCTTGTCGATCTGGTCCCGCATAAGGCGCTGGTCTATGACTGCGTCGACCGGCATTCGGCCTACGGCGGACTGATGGATCCGGCGCTCGTCGACGCGATGGAGCTGGAGCTTGCGAAAAAAGCGGATCACGTCTTTGCCACCGCTGACGCGCTGGCTGACCGCCTGCGCACCGTGCAGCCGAAGACGGATATGATCCCGAACGGTGCAAATTTTGAGCGCTTCGTGCAGGCCGCACAGCCGCAGCCGCTCCCGGACGATATGCAGGGCATTCCGCACCCGATTTTCGGCTTCGTCGGCGCACTGCAAAGCTGCATTGAGTATGGCTATCTCGAAGCCGCAGCAAAGGCTCGTCCGGACTGGAGCTTTGTCCTGATCGGCAAGGAAAAGCCCGGTGTCGACCTGTCTGCACTCCACGCCATGCCGAACGTGCATTTCCTCGGCCTCAAGCCGAACGAGCAGCTGCCGCAGTATCTGGCGCACTTTGACGCCTGCCTGAACCTGTTTGCGAAAAGCGACCTCAGCAAGGACGTGAGCCCGCTGAAATTCTATGAATATCTGGCCACGGGCCGCCCCATCGTCTCGACGAAGCAGCCGGATCAGATCCTCCAATATGCGCCGCTCATCGAGATCGCCGACAGCCAGGAGGAATTCATCTCCGCCTGCGAAAAATCGTGCTCTGATACCGCGCCGGAGCAAATCGATGCCCGCATTGAGGCAGGCCGCGCCTGTTCTTGGGATAGCCGTGTCGCGCAGATGTGCGGCATTCTGGAAGGACAGGGGATTTTATGAAGAAAAAATTGCTTATCACCGGCTTTGACCCGTTCGGCGGAGAACAGGTCAACCCCGCATTCGAGGCCGTGCGGCTGCTGCCGGATGAAATCGCGGGACTTGAATTATGTAAACTAGAAATCCCAACTGAATTTATCAAAAGCGGCGTGATCCTGAAAGACGCGCTTCGCGCGGTGCATCCCAACGCAGTCCTTTGCGTGGGACAGGCCGGGGGCCGCACAGCCGTCACGCCGGAACGCGTAGCGATCAACCTGATGGACGCCCGCATTCCGGACAACGCCGGGTATCAGCCGATCGATACGCCCGTCGTGCCGGATGGCCCCGCCGCGTTTTTTTCCACGCTGCCCGTCAAGGCAATTGCAGCCCGGATACAAAGCGACGGTCTGCCCGCTGCGGTATCCAATACCGCTGGTACATACGTGTGCAACAGCCTTCTGTATACGCTGCTGCATACGGCGGCGCTCGAATATCCCGGCCTGCGCGGCGGCTTTCTCCATGTGCCCTATGCCGCGGAGCAGCTTTCCGGCAAACCGGTCGGCACCTTCGCCATGCCCCTGCCCGATATCGCTCGCGCCTTGACCCGCGCCGTCGAGGCGATTTCCGAAAACCTGTAAGAATTAGTGAACATATTCAGCGAAAACTTGCTTTTGCTGATTGAATTAAGGAATCGCTGTTTATGGTAAAGACATTTACTGAGCTAAGTGATAGACTAATACCATCATAGAGGTGGAGGAAGATAAATGGACATGGTAAAGATGGGAAGCTTTCTTGCAGAGCTTCGCAAAGAACAAAAACTTACACAGGCTGAATTGGGAGAAAAACTCGGTGTCACAAATAAGACAGTTTCAAGGTGGGAAACCGGAACTTATGTGCCGCCCGTAGAGATATTGGAGGAACTTAGTCGTCTTTATGGTTTAACCATTAACGAAATCTTGAGTGGTAGAAAATTAACCACGGAGGAATATAAAGAGATGGCGGAATCAAATATTAGAGAAACACTGAAAGCAAGTACATTTGAACTGAAAGAGAAGCAAGAGTTCTTTAAGAAAAAATGGCGTAGGGAACACATATCAACAATTATTGCCTGTACCGTTGCTTGGATTGTTTTAATGGCAGCTCTGATCAATCAAAATGTTGAATCATATCTTTGTGGTACTATTGGAAGTCTGCTTGCAATTATATATTATTGTGTACTGAATAATCGTATGTTGGCTTATGTAGAAGACCATATTTACGGTGGTAAATGGAATGAGTATAAAAGCGATTCTGATAATAGATAAGGAAAGAATCAATGTCAGTTCGTCAAACTAAGTCTAACAATCAAAGACCGCTTACAAAAGTGTAGGCGGTCTCTTTTCGTGTTCAGAAATATTTGATTTTGAACTTTCTTTTCTTGGCTGAAAGCACCTTGCAAAGAACATCGTCAACTCCATCGGTGCATCTACCTTGTGCAATTAGGTTGTTCTTCAAGTGAACAAGGGACTGAATAGTCTGTCTGTATTCATCATCGGAAAGATATAAATAATATTTCTGTTCTTTCACAGCAACCACCTCCTGTACTGCAATTATATAACAGGAAATGGTATAGGTGCAGTTTGCGAATAATCCTCCATTATTGAATAATGAACGGATTAACAGGGTAACGACCGCCTTTTGTATTAGCAAGGTTTTTAGCACGATTTTTCGCCTAATTAGCTGGAAGGGCATTTTCATACTAAAATCTAGTAAAACACTTTAACCGTCTTACCAG
>UMIH01000047.1_pt1 | contig 30714 bp, 30 predicted proteins | sample 1965771 | NCBI WGS metagenome assembly UMIH01 (sample SAMEA4836120, study PRJEB28245) | human gut metagenome | biome: gut microbiome; material: fecal sample | place: Denmark | collected 2008
TCTGCCACTTGAGGCGGATATCCTCATGCGTGCGGAAGATGTGGAGCGAGAAGACGATCAGGTCGTTATAATCCAGCGCGAAGCACTTCTTTTCCTGATAGAGATAGCCGTAAAAAATAATATCTTTTGCGTTCTCGGCCTTCCAGTATTTTTCTTTTAATGTATCGAGCGGCAGCGTGAGCATATCCTCGTAATATTCGGGCCGCTCCTTCAGCTTCAGCATCTCGATCATGTCCCGCGCGTGGGAGAACGTCATGTCGCGCAGCGTCAGCCCGCGCTCCTCATAAATGATCTGGAGCATGGCGTCGATATCGCTGTTGTCGAGCACGAGAAAGCTTTTGGGATAGCCGACGGCGTGGCTGTCCTCCTGCAAAATGGAAACGCAGAAGCCGTGGAAGGTGTTGATGTAACCGGTATCCTCGTCTCCGGTCAGGTTGTGGATGCGCTGGCGCATTTCGTTTGCGGCCTTGTTCGTGAACGTCACGCACAGCAGATTTCCCGGCAGAATGCCCAGCTCCGTCACCAGATACGCAAACCGCCGCGTCAGCGCCCGCGTCTTGCCGGAGCCTGCGCCCGCGATCACGCGCACAAAGCCCTCAGTCGACAAAACAGCCTCCCGCTGCGCCGCGTTCAGTCCCTCCAGCAGCTCCATGCGCGTCCCTCCTTGAATACGAACAAAATTTCTAAAATATCATATCACATCGGGGACGTGCTGTCAATGCAGACAACCGGCGCGCTTTGGATGCACAAACCATCCAAAGCGCGCCGGTTTTTTCAATTTATCATCGCCAGAAGCGCGTCATACAGCGCCGAAGAGCCTGTATTCCAGTAAGACGCGGTTTCGCTGTCCTCGGAATGCGCGGTCAGGACGACACGCCCGTTTGCTCCGACGGCAAGTGTGCAGAGCGTTCCGTCCTCACAGGACAGGAAGAGCTGGATGCACGGCACGGGAAGCTGTGCGGACGCATAGGCGGGCTTTGCGTATGCCGCGCGCAGCAGCGTCCGAAGCGCCTCCGGACTGACTGCATCCGGGGAAAGCGGCACGGCCTCCTCTCCGGTCCGGTCATATCGCTCGACCAGCTGGACGGACGACCAGTTCTCCGCCCCGCATACCTGCTCCAGCTGCCGCGAAGCTGCGCAGCCCATCAGAAGCAGCAGCCACACGGCCAGAAAAAGCGCGGCAAAACGTTTCATAGGCCTGTTCTCCTTTCTTCAGGACGGGGCCTGCCCGGTCAGCTGTGTGATATACGCGGCGACCGCCGCGATCTCATCGCGGCCCGTCAGCTTCCAGCGCTTTTGGGTGGAAATATCGGTGAAGATTCCCATGGACGGCTGGATCAGAGACACGGTATAATACGCGGTCAGCTGGTCCGTGTCCGGCAGATAGACCTCGATTCTTGCAAAGTCTCCAAACTTCAGCGCCAGCCCCGGCGGAAAATCCGTTGCCGGCTGCGACAGGTACCGGCGGATGCGGAACGCAGACAGCAGCTCCAACAGCTGTGCCTTCTGCTCCGGGTCTTCTATCCACATCCCTTCGGCCAAGCTCTCTTCGCCCGTGTCGACCATCAATCGGCAGTTTTCCGGCAGAATCACCGTCTTCGGCCGGAACCAGAGCAGCGTCCCCACAACGGCCAGGAGGACGATTGCAAGTGCGGGGATGATCTTTTTTGCTTTCATCCGTTCCTGCCCCTTTCTGCCTGTATGGCGTCCATGCTGCATGTCGTTCACCTGTGTCTGATTCGAGTATACTGTACCCATTCTTTTTTGTCAATATATTCCATGTCCCCTGCCATTCGGCAGAGGACACGTGCTTTTTCAAAACAACTATCACCGATCAATACGGCTATTCCCGGCCTATTTTCGTTTGGCAAACGTCTTTTTGCTTGACAACTTCCTCTTTTCAGGCCGGCTTCTGTCCGGTCGGCTGCTCCCCGCTTTGCTTTCGTTTAGCAAACGTCCTTTTGATCGTGCGCGTTCTGTTCACTGCCTTTATCAAGCATCGGATAAGGACACAGCAAAGCGCGGTCGTCTGCCAAAAGCCGATTGGCTTGCCTGACAGCGCCACGAAGGACAGAAAGCAAACGATAAAAACGGAAAATACAAGATCAAATACAAGAAACACAATTGGCCGGAATAACGATTTTTTCATCATCTGTAGTTCGCATAGGCTTTTTCACGCTGTCTCGAATAACTCACAAATATCTCCTGCGTAACTGAATATTTTGTTCCAAGATCTTCAATTCTAGCTGTAGAACTGTTATTTTTTCTTGCCCAACCATTATACTCCGTTATCTTATCACATTCAAAATAAGGGCCGCGGCCATTAATCATTACATATCTGTGATATACGACACTGCTATAATAATTTGTAAGTACACCTGCATATGTCAGAAGCGTGTTCACCGCAGAAGCTATTCCCAATACGTTGGCAATAACGCTAATGGAGTTAGACAAAGTAGGTATTTTTTTAGAAAGGATTAAAGACATAATACTGCCCAAGGATGCACCTACATCAAAGGCAACGAAGTTCCGATAGATCATGTCATAACTCAAATTTTCTTTGTAATTATATGTTAAACCTCCAACAACCTGCGATGTTAGATTTGTCCAGTCATAGTCCGTATGCGGTTCCCCATATATACTCGCCAGTTGATCAATTAACGAATTATAATCATCTATATCATCCATCCCCTGCGGTTGTACACCGGGGTCTGTGGAAACGGAAATTACCTCTACCGGAACAAGCTCACTCTGATTTTCATGCTGTACCGCATACTCAGTCACAGTTTTTGCAAATGAAGCATCACTTGCGGCTATTTCTGCTACCATTCCAGCCATTTGTGGCAGCTCTTGCGGATTTAACCACAGCGCTTTCGCTGGCTGTCCTTCTTCTGCAAAAGATATCTCTACACGTCCGTCGCTTAAGACAGTAATGACATAAAACATATCCCCTTGCTGATATGCAGATATCTCATAGTTTTCTGTTTTAAACTGATCGAGTAAAATCATTGCGCCAAAGTCCTGCTGTGCGGATTCTTCTTTGAGTCCCACTGCAAAAGCAGGGCTGCAAAGGGTGAAAAACATAGAAATACAAAGAACGATTGATAGTAATTTCTTCATTTCAATACCTCCTGAGTGTGGTGCAGGCAGGATATAACCACTACCTGCTCAAATCACTTCGTACCCGTTTTCATTTTTTCGCGCATAGTTTGACTGAGGTGAACGAGGGGAAAGCTAAATTATAAATTTCCTCCTTCCTGATTTTCTTACTATCATAATAATATATCTTTACATTATATTTGTCAATGCTTAATATTGACTTTTAAAAATACTATGCTATAAAACTGTTGTCGACACCCTCATCCGGAAGGAGGGAGGCCTATGGCGAAGCAGGAGGATTCCGGGCATTCGTTTTTGGCGTATTTCAAGCGAGCAACCAGCCCGTTGGCCGTTTTGCGGATCTTATCCGACCGGCCGATGTATGGGTATGAGCTGATTCAGGAATTAAAACAGCGCTCGGGCGGAAAATACCAGCTTTCTCTGCTGTATCCCGTCCTGTACCGGCTGGAGGAGCAGGGCTATCTCGAGATCAGCTCCAGCGAGATCGTAGATGGCCGTGCGCGGAATTACTATGCCGTTACGCCTGCCGGACGGGACTATCTGCGGCAGACGCTGGCCGAGTATGCCGAGATTTCCGTCGTGTTTCAGCAGCTGATGGAGGATTGGGACGGATATGAAGCATAATGACGCCGTGATCCGGCAATACTGCCGGGCAGTCGGAAAGCGGCTGCCGCTCCCGGCGGCGCAGCGCAGACAGCTGCTGGCCGGATTGCGGGACGAGTTGACCGAGGCCGCACAGGACTGCGCCTCGCTGGACGCACTGATCGCCCAGGCTGGCACGCCGGATGAAGCCGCGCAGGAGCTTTTAAGCGGCATCACGCCGGAGCGCGTGCATGCCTATCAGAAAAAGCTGCGCCGGCGGTCTCTTCTGGCCGCTGTGCTGATCGTCCTGGCCGTCTGCTGCGCAGCGCTGATCTATGCGCAGGTGCTCACGGACAGCTCTGTAGCATACGCGGAGGAGCATATCACCATCCTGCCCACGACCGATCTGTCAGAAGCCGGACAATAGCCTCCGGCGGACATCAAACCTTTGTGGCCCCCTTTTCCCTCAACATACGAACCCGCGCGCATCGTTCGGATGCGCGCGGGTTCCCTTTTACCGGAATATACTTATAGATTTGCAGCCGCTGCCGCGCCGGTAGTTCAGACCGCCGGGCCGGATATACAAAAAGCCTCCCCCGGCTGCTCCGGGGGAGACTGATGCGCTCAGAACCATGTTCTTGTCCGGGAGAAGCGGAACAGCTCCCAGAGGGTGATGAGGACCTGCACGGCGGCGCAGACGACGAAAATAAGGCTCAGGTTCGGGATGGGGATGGGGATCGACAGATAGATGCAGGCCCCGGCTGACCAGATGAGGGCCGTGATGGACAGGCCCTGCATCAGGATGCCCCACCAGAGGGAGGTGAAGACGATGCACACGATGCTCGACACCGGCACGGCGTACAGGAAAAACAGCCACGACGGGAACGGCACGGCGGCGATGGTAAAGGCGGTGAACAAAATCGCCGCGATCACGAACACCAGCGCCACGGACAGCAGCAGCACATAAATATGAAAATGCGGGTTGGCCTTCTTGGGCGGCTCCTCTTCTCCAATGAGGTTGCTGACGGTCACGCCGTAGAGCTGCGCGATCTGCGCGAGGATATACACGTCCGGCAGACCCTCTCCGCGCTCCCACTTGGAAACGGATTTATCGGAGTAATTGAGCTTGCGCGCAAGGTCCAGCTGGGTGTCCTTATGGGATTTGCGGTAAGCGGCGATGTTTTTTGCGACGGTTCGCCGCAGTGTCTGTTCGTCCTGAAGCATAAGGACGCCCCCTTCCCGAAAAGCATTGGTATTACAGGAAATTCTACTGCCGGTAGAGTGCCGTTCTCCGACGGGTATCGCGCCTGTCCGCGCCGGTAGGGTGCATTTTGCGCCACCCGGTGCTAGAATACAGACAGTTCGGAGGGCAGTCGACGGGCCGCCGTCCGAGCGATATGCTGTGATTTAGTATATCACTTTTTTTCATCCTGTGCAATGAGCATTTTCCGCCCGCTGCACGATACGCTCCCGGCATCTCACACACCGTGCCGGGGGCGTTTTTCTGCGAATTTTTACCGGCGCTTGCGTTTTTCCGCGCCGTATGCTAAACTGGAACCATAAAAATGAGAAGGGAGCCTGAGAGCATGCGCATGATCTCCTGCTGAAAGCTTGGCACAATCGTAACACCCCGGCGGTGAAGACCGTCTGGTTCGCTGTGCCTTTTCGCGGGAAATCTGCTTTGTCTCTCAGCTTCCGTGCAGACCGTCTGCCCATTTATGGCAGGCGCAGGATGCCCTTCGGCTGTGGGAGCGTTTCCCGCAGCCATTTTTTAATTTGATGGAGGGCATACGATGGCATTGATCCAGATTACAGACCTGACCTTTGCATATCCCGGCAGCTTTGACAATGTATTTGAGCACGTCAGCTTCCAGCTCGACACCGATTGGCGGCTCGGTCTGACGGGCCGCAACGGACGCGGCAAAACAACGCTACTGCGGCTTTTGCAGGGGCAGTATCCCCATCAGGGCACGATCACGGCCCCCGGCGGGTTCGAGTATTTCCCGTATCCGGTTCCGGACGCATCGCTTACGCCGCTGGAACTGCTGGAGCGCAGCTTCCCGGATGTGCCGGAATGGCGGTTCCGGCGGGAACTGGCTCCGCTCGCGGTCACAGAGGACGCACTGTACCGCTCGTTTTCCACGCTTTCCGGCGGCGAACAGGCAAAGCTTCTGCTGGCGCTGCTGTTCGCGCGGGAGGGCCGGTATTTGCTCATCGACGAGCCAACGAATCATCTGGACGAGACGGGCCGCGCGCTCGTCAGCCGGTATCTGGCGAAAAAGTCCGGTTTTCTGCTCGTCTCGCATGACCGCGCGTTTTTAGACGGCTGCGTCGATCATATCCTATCCATAGGCCGCAGCAGCATCGAGGTGCAGCGGGGCAATTTTTCCTCATGGTATGAAAATAAGCAGCGGCAGGACACGTTTGAACTGGCGCAGAATGCACAGCTGAAAAAAGAAATCGGCCGCCTGAAACAGGCCGCGCGGCAGTCGCGCGCATGGGCAGACAAGGTTGAAAACACGAAGATCGGCCCGCACTCGGCCAAGGTGACGGGCGAAGCCGACGCCATGGGCGGCCGGGCCTACATCGGTGAGCAGTCGCGTCGTATGCAGCAGCGGCGCAAGAATCTCGAACGGCGGCAGAACGCCGCCATTGAGGAAAAATCGGCGCTCCTGAAAAATATTGAGCAGGCCGCGCCCCTGAAGCTGCATCAGCTGCCGTATCACACCAACCGGTTGGCGCTTCTGCGGAATGTTTCGGTGTGCTATGGCGATGTACCCGTCTGCTCCGGCGTGACCTTTTCCGTCGAACAGGGCGACCGGATCGCGCTGCGCGGCGCGAATGGCACCGGAAAGACAAGCCTGCTGCGCCTGTTGTGCGGCGAGGACGTGCCGCACACCGGGACGGTAGAGTGCGGCTCCCGGCTGCAAATTTCCCATGTGCAGCAGGACCCATCCGGTCTGCGGGGCGATCTTTCCGCCTATGCCGCGCAGCATGGGTTGGACGAGAGTCTGTTCAAGGCGATCTTGCGCAAGCTGGACTTTGCACGGGTGCAGTTTGAAAAGGACATGGCGGACTTTTCCGCCGGGCAGAAGAAAAAGGTTCTGCTGGCGCGGAGCCTGTGCGAACCGTCGCACCTGCTTGTCTGGGACGAGCCGCTCAACTATGTGGATGTGCTCTCACGCATTCAGCTGGAAGAGCTGCTGCTGGAATTCCAGCCGACGATCGTTTTCGTCGAGCACGACCGTGTGTTCTGCGACCGCGTTGCGACAAAGGCCGTGACGCTCTGACGGCTTGACGTTTTGCGCGCTGCCGGATACAATACAGGAAAACACAAATGAGGTGAACCGGAATGGATAAACAGGCCGTCGAGCAGCAGTTGTGCCAGCTGCCGGTCAGTCAATATGCGTGGATTGACCCGCGTGAGATCGAATTTTCCGAGCGCGTGCGCTATGTCTGCGAGCACGAGTGCCCGATGTACGGGACAAGCTGGGCCTGTCCGCCTGCGGTCGGCACGGTCGAGTCCTGCCGGAACCGGGTGCTGTCATATCCGGGCGCACTGGTCTTTACCTCGCTGGCTGAGGTCAGCGATATCGCGGACATGGCCGCAACGCTTGCCACGCGCGGCGCGCACGAGGCGCTTACGCGGCAGGTGCGGGATATTCTGCTGCAATTTTCCCCAGACGTGCTGACGCTCTCCACGGAGTCCTGTGCCATCTGCCCGAAATGCGCCTACCCGGACGCCCCCTGCCGCCACCCGGATAGAATGTTCCCCTGCGTTGAAAGCTACGGCATCGTCGCAACCGCGCTGGCTGAGCGGAACGGGATCGAGTTTTATAACGGCAATCTCGTGACGTGGTTCTCTGTGCTGTGCTACCGGTAAAAACAAAGACGCCCCTTGTCATGCGCATTGGACTGCATGATGAGGGGCTTGTTTTGCTGACACCGGAGATTCCCGGCGAACCCAGCGAAGCGGTTCGGCGGGAAAGAGGAGGAAACGGATTTAAGAGGATAAGAGGCTTCGCGCATAGCGGAGACTCGTTCCGTCGAAGCCGTTTCCGACGTGCCTCCGGCGGCCCCATCTTTTCCGTCTTGCCGGAAAAGATGGGGGAGAAAAGGGGCGCTGGGGTACGTTTGGTGCGTACTGCGGGTGCGGTTCAGGCAGGAACCTGATTTTTAGCTGTTGCGAACACACCAAGCCACCCTACGTACGCTATGGTACGCGCCGCCTGTTATGGTACACCGATTTTTCAAGTAGCTGCGATTCAATATCTGCGGTAAAAAGCCTTGCATTCGAAACTTGCAGGGTAGTACGGATTCGCCGCAGTTCTTTCTGGTGCCGTACTGGCGCGGGAGCACCCCTGGTTTCCCCTGGGGGAAGCTGGCTGCGGAGCGAAGCGGAGCAGACTGATGAGGGGCTATGCAGCGCATTTGCAAGCCGCGTCATAAATTCATGCTTCTTCATTGTATGCATCCTCCAACAGATTTCTGACAGACTGTGCAAAGTTCAGATATTCCGCACGGTCGTTCTGATACGTTTCCCGTCCAAGCTCCGTGAGCTTGTAATATTTGCGCGGCGGCCCGCCGCTTTCCTCCTGCAGATAGGTCGTGAGCAATCCGTCCGACTTCAGCTTCCGCAGGATCGGATAGACCGTGCCATCCGCAATGTCAATGTGCTGGGAGAGGAAATCGGAGATTTCATAGCCGTAGCAGTCGCGCTTGTGCAGCAGCGACAGCACGCACAGCTCCAGCACGCCCTTTTTATATTGCGTGTTCATACGCAGCTCCTTTCCGTTTGGTTTTTCCTTTCACTAGTGTATTATATTCACTAGTTTGAAAATATCAATAGTAAATTTTAAAAACAGCAGGGAGTTTTTCTCCCTGCTGTTTTGTCAATATTCTGTTTTTACCGCTGGTCGGCAAAAGTGGATGGACAGCTTTGGTTTAAATTGTCCTAAAATTTGGATAGTAAGACAACCGTCTCGATATGGCTCGACAGGCCCGAAATGATGTCAAATTCTCCATGTGTCCGCGGGAACTGCTCTACACCTAAAATGGGCGAGATAAGGCTGACATCAAATCCAACGCTTAAAGGGCCGCTGTTCTCGGAAACAGGTCAATGCATTTCTTTCGCTACTATATAATACCAGCGAAGGAGAAATGTAAAATATGCCGTTGTCTCAACCCAGTCTGTCCGTTTAGGGGATAAGTCCACGGTGACTTGTTTCCGCGAATGCCTTATGCACTCGACCCAGCATTATATCAAATAGCTTGCGCGTTGAATTTAGCCGGGGAAAATCAAGTCAGAGTATAAAGTGTCAATATTCCCTTCTTTTCATTAAGGTATTTGCCACAAAAGTTAAATATCTGTTTCATTGCGATCCACCTCAATACGCTATATCCTCAGCTGTTTAATCTTTGTCTCGCCCTATCGCTTCAAGACAAGTTTCCAGCGCGGTCATTCCTGCCTTAGTTTCAATATCCGGTCTTGTGCCTGCAATGGCGTTGCAGCTTCCGTCAGGATTTAAAGAAAAATATGGGTCGAAGTACACGAGCAGTCCGCTGTTAGGCAAGGCAAATGTATATGGCTGCCCCCCACGTCCGTTTCCGCCCGTTGTTTCGCCTACAAGCCTTGCAAAGCCCGTAGCCTTGCAAAAGGAAGCAAATGCATCAGAAGCGGAGTAATTGCTACTGTCAATCAACATCCATAATTGACCTTGAAAGCAAATGTTATCCTCGTGTTGCGTGCAAGTGTTTTCGTAACTGTAAAACTTCAGATGACCGAAATCTTCCATATTTAAATCCGGAAATGTCTTATTCCAAGTCTCGCTATCGATTTCTTGAAACTCGGACGGAAACGGCTGCTCTGCATCCCACATAAAACGGTTAAACTTGCCATCCTTAACACCGATCATACCATATTGTATCAAAGGCTCGCAACTTATGTGTGATATGATTCCATCCATCCACACGACGTCGTTCCCTCCACCGTTTCCCTGTATGTCTATGATTATATCATCCGCCTCGCTGTTTGCTTCAAAAAAATCCTGAATCATCTTGATCGCAATCGGCGTACATTCTGGAGACGACCAAAGGAAACCTGTAATTTTTATGTAAGGAATATCTTCTCCAACCGTAGCCTCTATAATCGTTTGTCTGACTTCTTCATACAATGATTGTTCTTGCGGGTATAGCTGTGTACTACCTTCGGTAGAGGCAGGTGTGTGGCTTGGTATTAAGTTTTTATAATAGTCATAAAAGGTTTTGACCTTTTGGCTTTCTATTATGGATAGTATCCTGGATAGCATATCGACTCCTTCTTTACTGTCGGGGTTCTGATTCTCTCCGCTCGATTCCACTACCGATCGAAAAGAATCGACCATGCGTTGATACAAAAACGGTTGAATGACATATAGATGGCCTATGCTTTCAAACTGATTCAAGCAGTTATTGATTACATTTATATAATTATCCTGAAGTATGGAGGATCCCCTACACACACTTATCAGCTCAGTACGGTAAGTATCCCTTACCTCCCTCCAATCCAGCCCCAGTTCATTTTTTATCGTTTCAAAATATGGGTAATTATCCTCCAACATTTCCCATAAAGCATCATAGTCTTCAAGCGCTTGCTGTTTAGATAGAATTAACTGCTCTCCATCTGAACTAACTTTCAGTGCTGTTTCATATGGGAGTGGAAATTTGTCATAATCAGAAAACCTGTTTGTAGTCGTCTTATCAGGCATTCCCGGAGAATGCTCTGGAATGCTATGATTGGCGATGAACCCATCGCAGGAGCATAAGAGGGTCATTAGCATTGATAAAACTAAGATAAATAACTTATATCGCTTCATGCCTTTATAGTTCCTTTCAAATTCCGGTCATCCTAAGTATAATACTGCGGACAGCAGTTATTTATTAACCATTAGAGACATCCGATGTGCGATTATCCGCCATAAGGCTCAGGAACCATTTTACCAACGCAGGATCTGGCTCCACACAAACTGCAATTAGCAGCACATAAAGTTTCACAGTTAGCAGCGCATAGCGTTTCACAGTTTGCTCCACATAACGAAGAACATTCTGCCCCGCATACATAAATTAAACACTTTATAAAGCAGTTTTGATCTATCATGCCATCTTGTGGATGTACCAAATATTCCATAAAATCACCTCCTTTTTAAATAATTATAGTGCCAAACATCTAATCCACTAACTCAATTTTTCTGCCCATTTCCCGTTTCGGCAGATATGTTCTCTCGCACATTTCCGAACAGGTGAGTTGGTGGTTTGGATGTCAGCCAATCTTACCGAAAATGCTTGAAACAGGTTGTTTTTCACACTTTATTCCTTATCCCTTGACATCAATACTACCGTCTCCACATGCGCGCATTTTGGGAAAAGATCGACCGCTTCGGCGGAGCGGAGGGTGTAGCCTTTTTCTGTGAGCAGCTTCACGTCGCGGGCGAGGGTGGCCGGGTCGCAGGAGACGTAGACGACGCGCTGCGGCTGCATGGTGGCGATGGCCTCGATCACGCCGGCGCTTACGCCCTTGCGCGGCGGGTCGACGACGATCACGTCGGGCTTTTCGCCGCGCTCGGCCAGCAGCTTCGCAGCTGCGCCCGCATCCATGCAGTAAAATTCCGCATTGTTCATGCCGTTCTGTGCGGCATTAAATTTTGCGTCTTCGATCGCCTGCGGGATAATCTCGACGCCGACGGCCTTTTTCGCGTGCCGCGCAAGGCAGAGCGTGATCGTGCCCGTGCCGCAGTAGAGGTCAAGCACCGTCTCTTCTCCGGTCAGCCCGGCAAGCGCGGCGGCCTTTTCATACAGACGCTCGGCCTGCGCGTGGTTGACCTGATAAAACGCGGGCGCGGAGAGTCGGAATTGCAGGCCGCAGAGCGTGTCTGTGATTGTTCCGTCTCCATAGAGCGGCAGAAATTCCGTGCCAAGCACGGTATTGCCTTTTTTCGTGTTGGGGGAGAAGACAATGGTCGTGATGCCCGGCTCGGCGGCGAGGAGCGTCTGGACGAGCTGCTTTTTCTTCGGCAGCTGCTGTGTGTTGGCCGTGATGCAGACGAGGATCTGCCCGCTTTCCGTGCCGAAGCGGATATAAATATGCCGGATGTAGCCGGTATGCGTGGCCTCGTCATAGGCGCGGATGCTGTATTTGCGCATCCAGTCCAGAACGGCTGCGCGGATACGGTCGGCGCAGTCCGGCTGGATGCGGCAGTGTGCGACCGGAATGACCGTGTGCGTTTTTCCGGCGAAGAAGCCCGCGACGGGCTTTCCGTTCTGCTCCTGCACGGGGAACTGCACCTTGTTCCGATAGCCGTCGGTCTGCTCTGCGCCGGTAATGGGCAGGGAAGAGAGCGTCTGGCCGCCGATGCGTGTCAGGCAATTATAGACGTGCGCGCGCTTGAGTTCCAATTCCTGCGCATAGTCCATATGCCGCAGCGCGCAGCCGCCGCATTTGGGAAAATACGGGCAATCCGGCTCTACGCGGTGCGCCGACGGCTGCTCCACGCGCAGAAGCTCGGCAAAGACCGCCGAGCGTCCGATGTGCGCAATGCGGATTCTGCACAATTCGCCCGGCAGCGCACCGGGCACGAACACGACCTGTCCGTCGACACGGGCGATGCCCGTCCCGTCCACGGTCGCGGCTTCGATTGTCACCTGAAGCGTATCGCCGCGTTTGTGTTCCTTCATAGCTGTGTGGAATGTTTCACGTGAAACATTCACTCCTCCTTCAAAAGCTCGCCGGTGGTCAGGTCAATATAATAGATATGCAGAAACTGCTGATCACCGGTTTCCGTGGAATAGGAGACGGAGAGCGTATAGCTTACGATGAGCGTTCCATTCTCCTCGGAAATGCTGTAGCCGCCGTTGACGTAGCCGATCGCGGCCTTTTCCTGCGCGGCTGGGTAAACCGTCTCCTGCGCATAGGAAATGACGGTCTGCGAAAGCTCATCAAAGACGGCGTTCGCCGCCGCAGACGCGTCGTCACTTTCCAGCGTCAAATGGGGCAGGGTATAGGTGCAGCTGACGATTTCCTCAAGGTCGGCCTGGATCCTCTCCGGCTCGTCGAGCCAGCTTGCTTCCAGACCGTCCTGCGTCTGATTCTGGTTCGGCGTGATGTGGATAACATTGTCCTGCGATTTTTCCGCTTCTGCCGGAGCTTCCGGCACAATTGCCTCTTCCTGAACGGGCGCAGCGGGTTCTTCCTGCTGCACGGGCTTTTTTGCGCAACCCGCAGCGCTGAGAATGAGTATGGCAGCCAGAGTGGCCGCAAAAAGCTTTTTCATATACAAACCTCCTGTATGTCTGCGATTTTAACACAGAAAGACGCTTGTGTAAAGCCGGGAAAGGCGCTATACTGGGAGACAGCTTGAGCTTTGGAGTTGAGTTTTATGCTGGATTATCGTCACTGCACGCTCTGCCCGCGCGCCTGCGGCGTCGACCGGACGGCAGGGGAGCGCGGCTTCTGCCAAATGCCTGATCATATTCTTGCCGCGCGGGCCGCGCTGCATTATTGGGAAGAGCCGGTCATTTCCGGAAGCTTCGGCAGCGGCGCGGTGTTTTTCTCCGGCTGCACGCTGCGCTGCGCGTTCTGTCAGAACGGGGTGATCTCTCAGGAGAATTTCGGGAAAGAGGTTTCTTCACAGGAGCTTCGCGCCGCGTTCGAGCGGCTGATCGACGAGGGCTGTCAGAACATCAATCTCGTCACGCCGACGCACTTTCTGCCGTCCATCCTCCCGGCGCTTGCGCCGAAGCTGCCTGTGCCGGTCGTGTATAACTGCGGCGGCTACGAATCGATCGAGACACTGCGGGCCTTGGAGGGACTGGTCGATATCTATCTGCCGGACTTTAAATATTCTGACGCAGCGCTTGCGAAAAAGCTCTCCGCCGCGCCGGATTATCCGCAGATCGCGTCTGCGGCCATTTTGGAAATGTACCAGCAGGTGGGCGGCGCGGTGATTGAGGACGAGCAGATGACGCGTGGGGTCATCATCCGCCATCTGGTTCTGCCGGGCTGCATCGACAATTCGCTCGGCGTGCTTGACTGGATCGCGGACAATTTTCCGAAGAAAGACGTGCTGGTCAGTCTGATGAGCCAGTATGTGCCCATGGGCCGCGCAAAAAAGCTGCCGCCCTTTGACCGGCGCATTACGCAGGAGGAATACGACGCAGTTCTGTCGTATCTGTATCTGTTGGAGCTGGACAACGGCTATACGCAGGACTTTTCCGCCGCCTCGGCAGAGTACATCCCGGAATTTGATCTTGAGGGTCTATAAAATTTAAACAAACGTTTGCATTCTTGAGTGAAATGTGCTATACTGGATTCACAAGCAGGAAAGGAGCTGCCAACATGGGCCGGACCAGCAGCAAACGTGACGAAATTCTTCACTTCCTTACGAAATTCACAGCAGAGAACGGCTATGCGCCCTCCGTGCGTGAGATCTGTGCCGCCGTCGGTCTGCAATCCACGGCGACCGTCCATTATCACCTGAACGCGCTGCGTCAGGATGGACTGATTGAAATGGACGGCATGAAAAAACGCACAATTACCCTCGCCGATTCCCACCGGGCCGACCGCATCCCTGTCGTCGGCGTGGTCACGGCAGGTCTGCCGATTCTGGCAGTTGAAAATATTGAAGGCTATCTGCCATGGGACGGCGAAGCGGGCTGCTTCGCGCTGCGCGTCCGCGGTGATTCCATGATCGGCGCGGGAATCCTCGACGGGGACAGAGTCGTCGTCCGCGCCCAGCCGACGGCGGACAACGGCGAGATCGTCGTTGCGCTGCTCGGAGACTCCGCAACGGTCAAGCGCTTCCGCAAAGACGGCAAGCAGATCTGGCTCCTGCCGGAAAATCCGGCCTATGACCCCATCGACGGCAATCAGGCCCAGATCATTGGGAAGGTCAAGGCTGTAATCAGAACCTATTAACCTATTAAATTGAGAGAATAAAACGCTCTTGCTCCAGTATCACCGGGGTGAGAGCGTTTTTTATTGTTGACGATGGATTTATCAAGGGCAAAAAACCTTTTGAACATTTGCAGGTGCAGCACAGCATTTTCTTTTGCCTCTCCAAAAGAAAACGAGCCCGGGGGGATTTCGATTTCCCACCGGCTCTCCTTTCTCAGTGTTTCACGTGAAACATGAAAAACAACAAATTCACATCACTTCTTGCATTTTCAGAAGCAGGACATTATAATAGAATGCAAAATGGGGCCGAGGGGGCGTGAAATGGGTATGGCGAAGGTTTTGGCATTTGTCAATCAAAAGGGCGGCGTGGGGAAAACGACCTCTGCGGTCAATCTGGCCGCTGCACTGCAAAAGGCGGGAAAGCGCGTCCTTCTGTGCGATTTTGACCCGCAGGCCAACGCGACCTCCGGCCTTGGCGTGGAAAAAAGCACGGCTGCCCATTCGACCTATGATATCGTGATTGAGGATTTCCCCGCCGCAGACGCGGTGATCCACACAAAATACTGCGATGTTCTGGCCTCCAACGTCGCGCTGTCCGGCGCCGGCGTGGAGCTGGTGGGCGTTGAGAAGCGGGAATATGCGCTGAAGACTGCGCTCCAGCCGCTGCGGGAACAATATGATTATATTTTCATTGATTGCCCGCCGTCTTTGGAGCTGCTGACGCTCAACGCGCTCTGCGCCGCAGATCAGGTGCTGATTCCTGTGCAGTGCGAATATTACGCGCTGGAGGGGCTTTCCGATCTGATGGTCACGCTCCGCGCGGTCAAAAGGCGCCTGAACCCGACGATCTCCATCTTCGGCGTTTTACTTACCATGTACGATGGCCGGACGAATTTCTCCGCGCAGGTTGCCGAGGAGGTGCGCCGCCATTTTCCCGGCAAGGTCTTCGCCTCCGCCATCCCGCGCAACGTACGCCTGTCCGAAGCGCCCAGCCACGGGATGCCTGTTTGTGCCTACGACAAATTCAGCCGGGGCGCGGCGGCCTATGACGCGGTCGCGCAGGAGATCCTTGCGAAAGAACAGTGAGAGGAGCAACGCATATGGCAATGCGAAAGGGTCTTGGCAAGGGCCTTGGCGCCCTGATTGGGGACTATAACGAGCAGCCGGACGCGCCCAGCGAGGGTGCAGTAACGCTGCCGCTGCAAAAAATCGAACCGAATCCGCTTCAGCCGCGCAAAACCTTCAACCCGGAAGAGCTGGATTCCCTGGCGGATTCCATCCGGATGCACGGCATTATCCAGCCGCTGACGGTACGCAGGCTGCCGTCCGGGTTCTATCAGATCATCGCGGGCGAACGCCGCTGGCGTGCGGCACGGCTGGCCGGGCTTACCGATGTGCCGGTCGTGGTCATTGAGGCCGACGACAAAAAGGCGATGGAGCTGGCGCTGATTGAAAACTTGCAGCGCTCGGATCTCAACCCGATTGAAGAAGCCCTCGGCTATCAGGAGCTGATGGGCACCTATGAAATGACGCAGGAGCAGGCTGCCGCCCGTGTGGGCAAATCCCGCCCGGCCGTTGCGAACGCGCTGCGGCTTCTTAGCCTCAGTCCGGCCGTTCTGGAGCTGGTCAAGGACGGTTCCCTGTCCGCCGGTCACGCGCGGGCGCTGCTGCCTGTGAAGGACGAGGCGCAGCAGCTGTCCATTGCGCAGAAGGTCATGGCGCTGGGCCTGTCCGTCCGGCAGACGGAGGCGCTCTGCAAAAAGCTCACAAAGCAGGCGCAGCCCGTCAAGGAGCAGCCGCCGCAGGTCGATTATCTGGCCGAATGTGAAAAGGAGCTGACCGCCGGGCTTGGCCGCAAGGTGCGCATTGTCTCCGGCAAGCGCAAGGGCCGCATTGAACTGGAATACTACGGGCAGGACGATCTGCAGCAGCTGTACGACGCGCTGCACACCATCCGCAAAAAGGAGCAACACTGATGGACGAAAAGAAAACCCCGCAGCCGGAGCAGGCTGCCCCGGAAACCGGAAAGCCGCTGAGCGAGAAGCGCAAATCCGCGCTGCTTCGGTATATGGCCGTTCTGTTCTGCGCCGCGTTCATTCTGGTTCTGATCTCGCTGATTTTGCAGACGCACTCGTCTAAAGCAAAGATTTCCGAGCTGAATGCCGCCAGCACAAGTGCGCTCTCGAATGCCGAGGCACTGCAGAACGAAAACCGTGCCCTGCAGGACGAGAAGATCGCGCTGGAAAAGGAAAATGAAGAATTGCAGGCAAAGCTCGACGAGCTGACGCAGAAGCTGGACGAGGCATCGCAGGCCGAGGAAAACACGCAGGCGGCGGAAAATGAAATGATCAAATCCCTGCGCACCGAGCTTGACCGGACGAAGGAAGCGTATGAAGCACTGCTGGAGGCAAAGGCCTGTGAAACGCGCGAAGGAAACGTCACGTTCTCCCGCGCCATGCAGACGCTTGAACGGTTGAAGGATTATCTGGGCCAGACCGCGCTGGAGGAATATAAGGCGCTTGGCGGAGAATAACAGGAGGAAAAGAACACCATGATCGATATTAAATTTTTACGGGAAAATCCGGACGTAGTCCGCGAAAATATCCGGAAAAAGTTTCAGGATGCAAAGCTGCCGCTCGTAGACGAGGCCATCCGGCTCGACGCGGAGAAGCGTGCGGCGCAGCAGGAATGCGAGCAGCTGAAGGCCGCCCGCAACAAGCTGTCGAAGGCAAACGGTCCGCTTTATGGCCAGCTGAAAAAAGCGGATGAGGCGCAGAAAGCGGAACTGCAGAAGCAGATTGATGAAAACAACGCCAAGGTCAAGGCCGACGACGAGCGCCGCGCGGAGCTTGAAAAGAAGCAGGCCGAGGCCGAGGACAAGCTGCGCGAGATCATGTACGTGATCCCGAACATCATTGACCCCTCCGTCCCCATCGGCCCGGACGACAGCCATAACGTTGAAGTGCAGCGCTTTGGCTATCCCGTTGTACCCGATTTTGAGATTCCCCATCACGTCGACATCATGCAGTCCTTTGACGGCATCGACAAGGATTCCGCGGGCCGCGTGGCAGGTATGGGCTTTTACTATCTGCTGGGCGACATTGCCCGCCTGCATGAGGCGGTTCTGGCCTACGCGCGCGACTTCATGATCGACCAGAAGGGCTTTACGTATGTCATCCCGCCGTTCATGATGCACGGCAACGTCGTCAAGGGCGTCATGTCCTTTCCGGAGATGGAAGCGATGATGTACAAAATCGAGGGCGAGGACCTCTATCTCATCGGCACGAGCGAGCACACCATGATTGGCCGCTTTATCGACCAGATCATCCCGGAGGTAAAACTCCCCCTGACCCTCACGAGCTATTCCCCCTGCTTCCGTAAGGAGGTCGGCAGCCACGGTCTGGAGGAGCGCGGCGTGTACCGCATCCACCAGTTTGAAAAGCAGGAAATGATCGTCGTCTGCCGTCCGGAGGAATCCATGAACTGGTACAACAAGCTCTGGAGCTATTCGGTTGAGCTGTTCCGCAATATGGAGATTCCCGTTCGTCAGCTCGAATGCTGCTCCGGCGATCTGGCCGATCTGAAGGTCAAATCCTGCGACATTGAGGCGTGGAGCCCGCGCCAGCAGAAATATTTCGAGGTTTGCTCCTGCTCGAACCTCGGCGACGCACAGGCCCGCCGTCTCGGCATCCGCGTCAAGGGTGCGGACGGCAAGATGTATCTGGCCCACACGCTCAACAACACCTGCGTCGCACCCCCGCGTATGCTCATCGCCTTCCTTGAAAACCACCTCCAGAAGGACGGCACCGTCACCATCCCGAAGTGCCTCCAGCCGTATATGGGCGGCAAGGAAGTGCTGGTTCCGAAGCATTAAATCAAGACAATAACACTTTCTGAAATCAGCGGCTGCGGTACAAAAAGAAAACGAGCCCGGGGGGATTTCGATTTTCCCCCGGATCTCCTTAAAGCGACCGGAAAAACCGCTTCGGTTTTTCTGGACTTTTCCCGCGGGACTTGAAGCAGCTCAGAATTTTTGATGCAGCGCCTATAAGCGTTGTAGGGGTCGATGCCCACATCGACCCGGCAGGATGCACCGGTTTTACTGAAATCTTCGGCGAAACCGAACCTTCCCACTGGGCCGACAGAGCCGTCGGCCCTTACGGTGAGATTTCGATGCACTCGTACCCCGTAGGGGCGGACGACTCTGTCCGCCCGCAGGATATATCGGTTTTACGGATATCTTCGGCGAAACCGCAGCTTCCCAGCGGGCCGATGTAGGCATCGGCCCCTACAGAACTCCGGCGAATCCGTACTGCTTTGCAAATTTTGAACGCAAAGCGTTTTTACAGCAGCCATTCAAAGGCAGCTGTTATCAAACTTGATGCACCGTAACAGGCGGCGCGTACCATAGCTCCCGTAAGGTGAGTATGTGTGTTCGTAACGACTGAAAATTTTGTTCTTACCTAAATTGCACCCGCAGGATGCACCAACCGCGTCCAAGCACTCTTTTCTCCCCTATCTTTTCTCTTGCGAGAGAAAAGATAGGGCCGCCGGTGGCATGACCAACCAAATCAAGAAATAGAGGGGCATACCAGATGAAGAAATTTCTGAATGAATTCAAGACCTTTATCTCGCGCGGCAACGTGATGGATATGGCCATCGGCGTTGTGATCGCGACGGCGTTCGGCAAGATCAGTGCAAGTCTTGTCGCGGATATCATTATGCCGCTCATCGGCTGTCTGATCGGCGGCGTAGATCTGGCGACGCTCAATATCACGCTCAAGCCCGCCGTCATGGACGGTGAAACGGTCGTGTCCGAGGCCGTTGTGCTGGGTCTGGGGACGTTTCTGACCACGATCATCGATTTCCTGCTCATTGCGTTCGTCGTATTTCTGGTCGTCAAGGCCATGAATATGGCAAAGGCGAAGCTGGAAAAGCCCGCCGAGCCGGAGCCTGAGAAGGAACCGGAACCCACAAAGGAAGAGCAGCTCCTGTCGGAGATCCGTGATCTGCTGAAAAACAAATAATATTTCAAACGGACGCGGTGACCGCGTCCGTTTTTGTGTATTTTCAGGCCTTTTCATTTGCCTATAAATCTGATAGACTAATTCCATCAAAATCGGGAGGGTTCCTTATGTCTGCTTCCTGTCAGAAAATCGATCTGCCCAGCTGGCCGCGCAGAGATATCTTTTCCTTCTTCTCCGTGCTCGATCAGCCGTTCTACAGCGTCTGCTTCCGCGTGGACGTGACGCAGCTGCATGCGTATACCAAGACGCATGGTCTGTCCTTCTATTACGTCATGACGTATCTCGTCACACAGGCGGTCAACGAGGTCGAGAACCTGCGCTATACCATCCGCGACGACAGCGTTTTTCTGCTGGACAAACGCACCCCGAGCTTTACAGAGCTGAAAAAGGGCAGCGAGCAGTTCCAGATCATCACGTGTCCGTGTGAAGGTACGCTGGCGGACTTCTGCCGCGCTGCGAAGGAGCGGAGCGAAGCGCAGACCTCGTTTTTGGAGCCGTCCTCTGAAACGGATGATCTGATCTATATCTCGTGTCTTCCGTGGTTCGATCTCACCTGCTGTACAAATGAGCGGCAGGTCGACATAGACGACGCCATCCCGCGCATCACCTGGGGCAAATACATCCGGCAGGAAAACGGCCGCGAAACGCTGGGCCTTTCCATTGAGGTCAACCACCGGCTTGTCGACGGCGTGCATCTGGGCCGGTTCTATGAATCCCTGCAAAACAAGATCAACGAATTGGAGTAAGCATTCAACGTCATGAGAAACAGCAAGCTCGCCGCGCTGCGCGCGGCGTTTCCCTATACCGTGCCGATCTTCGCAGGCTTCTGGTTCCTCGCGATGGCCTACGGCATTCAGATGAGCACTTCCGGCTTTGCCTTCTGGTATCCGATGGTCATGAGCGCCGTGATCTATGGCGGCAGTCTGGAATTCGTCGCCGTCAGCATGCTCTTGTCCATCGCAGGCGGTACGATCGTGTATATGATTCTGATCCGGGTGGTGCTCTGAACGCGCGCACCATTGTAGGGGCCGATGCCCACATCGGCCCTCTGGGAAATTGCGAATCCGCCGTAGATTCCCGAAAAACACTGCTTTCTGTGGGCGGACAGAGTCGTCCGCCCCTACAGAGGCTTAGGGTGTATCTGAAAACTCCCAACGCACCCGGACAGCGGGCCTTTTTGCGGTGCGCCGCGTCATTACTGCCCGGCAAGTTTCGAACACAAAGCGTTTTCACCGCAGCCATTCAAAGGCAACTGCTATCAATCTTGGTGTACCGTAACAGGCGGCGCGTACCATAGCGCACGTAGGGTGAGTTTGCGTGTTCGCAACGACTAAAAATCAGGACTTGCCTGAATCGCACCCGCAGCACGCACCAACCATAACCAAGCGCCCCTTTTCTCCCCCTTCTTTTCCGGCAAGGCGGAAAAGAAGGGGCCGCCGGAGGCATAACCACCCATCCAATATGCAGAAAATCTCCCTTCCCGAAGGGGAGATTTTTTTATATTCTTATTATATTAAAGAGTCTTCCCCATCTCCCCTTGAAAATTGTCCACAGCTGTGCTATGATTAGTATGTATAATTTTGTGCTTTTTCTGCCCGCGCGGCAAATACAGAAAGGAGCTGCGCCATGTATTCTTCCGCTTACGTCTGGGCCAAGGTTCTGGGGCATATGGAGTCCCGCCTGACCCCGCAGGTCGTGTCGACCTGGTTTGACGACACTGAGATTCTCGAGCTGACGGATGAAAAGCTCGTGCTCTACTCCCCCTCCTCCTTCCGCAAGGATATCATTCTCCGCCGCTGTGTCGGCTATATCAAGGAAGCCATGCAGGAGATCTTCCAGCTGAACGTCGACGTCGTCGTGCTCGACGATACGGAAATCGAGGCCTATCGCGGCAAATCGCAGAAGCCGGAGTTCATCGAGTTTAACCCGCAGTTCACCTTCGACAACTTTGTCGTCGGCTCCTCGAACCGCTTCGCGCACGCCGCCGCCGTTTCCGTCGCCAATAACCCGGCGGAAACGTATAATCCCCTTTTTATTTACGGCCCGTCCGGCCTTGGCAAAACGCACCTGCTTTACGCCATCGCCAGCGTCGTGCATAAGAACCACCCCAGCTATAATATCGTCTATATCAAGGGCGATCAGTTTACAAACGAGCTGATTGCCGCCCTGCAGGAGGGCCGGAACAATGAGTTCCGCTATAAATACCGCAATGCCGACCTGTTCCTCGTCGACGATATCCAGTTTATCGCCGGCAAGGAATCGACGCAGGAGGAATTTTTCCATACCTTCAATAACCTCTACGAGAACCACCACCAGATCGTCCTGACCGCCGACCGGCCCCCCAATGAGATGCTGCGTCTGGAGGACCGTCTGAAAACCCGGTTCGAATGGGGCCTGATTGCAGATATCCAGCCGCCTGATTTCGAGACGCGCATGGCGATCATCAAGAACAAATCCGTCTCGCTCGGCTTCGATCTGCCGAACGACGTGTGCACGTTCATCGCCGAAAACGTGACCTCCAACGTGCGTCTGCTGGAGGGCACAGTCAAAAAAATCCGCGCCTATCATGACCTTGACAACATGGAGCTGACCGTCCCGAACGTGTCCCGCGCCATCAAGGATATGTACAACAAGGAAAAGGCCGAAAATCTGCCCACGCCGAACCTCATCATCGGCGAAGTCTCCCGGTTCTATAACATCGAGGAGTCCGTCATCCGCGGCACGCTCAAGAACAAGAACACCGCCGAAGCGCGGCAGGTCGCGATGTATCTGGTGCGAAAACTCACGAATCTGAGTCTTCCAGACATCGGCAAGGAATTCGGCCGCGACCATTCGACCGTCATCCACTCTCTCAAAAAGGTCGAGCAGCAGCTTGCCGCAGGCACCGGAACGCTCGCCGACAACATCCGCGACATTACGGCCAACATCAACAGCAAGCTCTGATTTTGTCCACACCCCCCTGTGGAATCCACACACATTCTCTGTGGAAAGCTGTGAAACAGAGGTTTCACAAAAATGCGTGTTGATAACATTCTTTTTTCTGCACACCTGCCTGTGGATAAAAAAGCGTTGATACGTCAAGGCGAAAACAGCTTTTCCACATAAAATTCCCCTACTGCTACGTACTTCTAAAAAATATCCTTTCTTTCTTTTGAAAGAAGAAACGGAGGAAGTTCCATGAAATTTACCTGTGAAAAAAATGCGCTGGTGAGCGCAATCTCCGTCGCTTCCCGTACCGTCGCGCAGAAGAGCACCATTCCGGCGCTCGAAGGAATTTATATCCGGGCCGGCGTAAAGCTGACGCTTTCCGGTTATAATCTTGAAACGGGCATCACCATCTCCGTCGACGCAGAGATCCAGCAGACTGGCGCCTGCATTATGCCCTCCCGTCTCTTCTTCGACATCATCCGGAAGCTGCCGGGCGATACCGTCAGTATTTCGGTCGACGAAAAGTTCAAAGTCTCCATCCGCGGCGGCATTTCCTCGTTTTCCATCACGGCCATGTCGTCCGAAGATTACCCGGAGCTGCCGGAGGTCGAGTCCGACAAGGGGATCAGCCTGCCGCAGAACGAGCTGAAAGCCATGATCGGCGGCACCAGCTTTGCCGTCAGCGAAAATCAGGCCCGCCCCATCCATACCGGCTGCCTGTTTGAGGTCGAGGATTCCTCTATTACGGTCGTCGCCGTCGACGGCTACCGGCTGGCGCTGCGCCGCTGGAAATCGGAGGAACCGATCGGGCGGACGCTCAAATTCGTCGTGCCTGCCGCTGCGCTGAAGGAAGCGGAAAAAATCCTCGGCGATACGGACGAAGCCTGCACGTTTTTCCTCGGCAGCAAGCATATCCTCTTCAACATCGGCGAGGCAACGCTGGTCTGCCGTCTGCTGGAGGGTGAATTCTTGGACTGGCGGCGCGTCCTGCCGCAGAACCAGCCGGTCAAGCTGGCGGTAAACGTCGCGAAAATGACCGATTCCATCGAACGTGTCGGTCTGATCATCTCCGAAAAGCTCAAAAGTCCGGTGCGCTGCAAATTCGGCGAGAATACGGCGGATTTCCGCTCCGTCTCCACCATCGGCGAGGCGCATGACGTCTGCCAGATCGCGGGCGACGGACAGGATATGGAGATCGGCTTCAACTGCCGGTACCTGCTCGACGCGCTGCGCGCGATCCCGGATGCAGAGTGCTCGCTGGAACTCATCAATGGGTTAAGCCCCATCGTCATGAATCCTTGCGACGGGTCCGAGCGGTACAGCTACATGGTTCTGCCGGTCCGGCTGAAAGCGGGGGAATAAGATGAAGGTCAGAGTCACAAAAAAGCTTTCGGATGCGCCAATTGAGATTCCCATCCATACTGAATTTATCAAATTGCAGGATTTTCTGAAATTCGCCAACGCCATTGAGTCCGGCGGCATGGCCAAGACCTTCATTCAGGAGGGTGAAGTCCTTGTCAACGGCGAGGTCTGCACGATGCGCGGCAAGAAGCTGCACCCCGGAGACGAGGTCACATTCCTGCAGAATACCTGGCGCGTCACGGAAGAGCGCGCATGAAGCTGCAAAGCCTGCAGCTCTACGATTTTCGGAGCTACGAGACGGCCAGCGTCCAGCTGCACCCCGGTGTGAATCTCATTGTCGGCGAAAACGCGCAGGGAAAGACGAATCTTCTGGAGTCCGTCTTCTATCTCTCCACCGGCAAAAGCTTCCGCACCGCCCGCAATCAGGAGCTGATCCGCTTTGGCGCAGAATTTGCAGATTTAAGCTGCACCCTGTTTTCAGGCGGCAGAGAGCAGAGCCTGCGCGCCGTGCTGTTTTCCGGCAGGAGGCCGCGTCAGCTCTACATCGGCGGCGTGAAGCAGCGGTCTGCCGCCGGGCTTTCCGGTGTGCTGACGACCGTTCTGTTCTGTCCGGACGATCTGCTGATCTTAAAAAGCGGCTCTTCCGGAAGACGGAAGATTCTCGATACCGCCCTGTGCCAGCTCCGGCCCGGCTACGCGCAGGCGCTGGCGGAATATCAGAAGCTGTACGACAGCAAATCAAGAATTTTAAAAGACTATCACGACGCCCCTTCCCTGCTGGAGCCGCTGCCGGAGTTCAACTACCGCATGGCGCAGGTCGGCGCGGTCGTGATCGCCTACCGGGCAAAATTCCTGCGGGAGCTTTCCAAACAGGCACGGCTGTACCATGCGGAATTTTCCGGCGGCCGGGAGGAGCTTTCCCTCGTCTATCAGACCGTCTCGACCGTGACGGACCCGTTCGCGGATAAAAAGACCATCTTTCAGCAGCTGCTCGACCACCAGCAGGCGCATTACCGCGCCGAGCTGGATTCCGGCCAGTGCCTGTCCGGCCCGCATAAGGACGATTTCGAAACGCTCCTCGGCGAGCGCTCCGTCAAGGCCTACGGCTCGCAAGGCCAGACCCGCACGGCGGCCATCAGTCTCAGGCTGGCCGAGCGCGAATTATTCCGCGCCGACACCGGCGAAGAGCCGGTTCTGCTGCTGGACGACGTGCTGTCCGAGCTGGACGCGCGGCGGCAGGATTTCGTGCTCAATCAAATTCGCTCCGGTCAGGTGCTTATCACCTGCTGTGAGCCGGAACGCATCACGAATATCGGCAAACGCATTTTTGTGGAGGGCGGACAGATCCGGGAGGAAGCGTCATGTACCTGAATATCGGCGGCGATTTTTCCGTCCGGTCGGAATCCGTCGTGGGCGTGTTTGATCTGGACAACACCAGCTGCTCCAAATGGACGCGGAAATTTCTCGCGGAGGCCCAAAGGGCCGGTGCCATCGTCGAAGCGACGGACGAGCTGCCGAAATCCTTTCTGGTCGTCAGCGAATACGGAGAAAACCGCGTCATTCTGACAAAATATAACGCCGCCGTCCTGCTCAAACGGATGCAGGACGCGCAGCGCAGTCCGATCTCTGCTAAAGGAGAAGCAATATGACAGAAGAAATCAAAGATATCATCGAAGCCGAACACGAATACAACGCCAGTCAGATCCAGGTTCTGGAGGGATTGGAGGCCGTCAGAAAGCGGCCTGGTATGTACATCGGCTCGACCAGCAGCTCAGGTCTGCACCATCTGGTCTATGAGATCGTCGACAACGCGATCGACGAGGCGCTGGCCGGATACTGCAAGCACGTCGTTGTGACCATCAACGAGGGCAACACCATCACCGTCACCGACGATGGCCGCGGCATCCCCGTCGACATTCAGGCCCAGACCGGCAAGCCCGCGCTGGAGGTCGTCTATACCGTCCTGCACGCGGGCGGCAAATTCGGCGGCGGGGGCTATAAGGTCTCAGGCGGTCTGCACGGTGTCGGCGCGTCGGTCGTCAACGCCCTTTCCGAGTGGCTGGAGGTCGAGGTCAGCAAGGACGGGAAAATTTATCAGATGAAATTCTCCCGCGGCCATATTACCCAGGAAATGCGCATCATCGGCACCACGGACAAGCACGGCACGAAGGTCACCTTCAAGCCCGACCCCGAGATGTTCGACACGCTGGAATATGACTACGAAACGCTCCATACCCGTATGCGTGAGCAGGCGTTCCTGAACGCCGGTCTGCACATCACCATCCGCGACGAGCGCATCGAATCCGCCGACAAGCCCGAAAAGGAACGCATGGACTCCATGTGCTACGAGGGCGGTATCCGCGAATTCGTCCGCTGGTACAACCGCCACAAAACGCCGATCCACGAGCAGGTCATCTACATGTCCGGCTCCAAGGGAGACGACACGGCGGAGGTCGCGCTGCAGTATAATGATTCGTTCAACTCCAATATCGTCTCGTTTGCAAACGATATCCATACCCCAGAAGGCGGTATGCACGAGGAGGGCTTTAAGCGGGCGCTGACAAACGTGCTCAACGCCTACGGCGTCAAAAAGGGCTATATCAAGGGCGACGACAAGGTCACCGGCGACGATGTGCGCGAAGGTCTGACCGCCATCGTTTCCGTCAAGCTGACCGAGGCGCAGTTTGAGGGACAGACAAAGGCCAAGCTCGGCAACGCCTCCATGCGCACACTTGTCAGCAACATCGTCACGCAGCAGCTGACGGAATTCCTTGAGGAAAACCCCGCCGTCGGCAAACTCATTCTCGACAAGGCCATGATGGCCAACCGCGCACGCGAGGCCGCCAGGAAGGCCCGCGAGGCCATCCGCCGCAAGACCGGCCTCGAATCCGGACAGATGCCGGATAAGCTGCGTGACTGCAACGACACCGACCCCACGCTCACCGAGCTTTACATCGTCGAGGGTGATTCCGCAGGCGGTTCGGCCACACAGGGCCGCGATTCCCGCTTCCAGGCCATCCTCCCCCTCTGGGGCAAGATGCTGAACGTGGAAAAGGCCCGTGCCGACAAGGTCTACGGCAACGACAAGCTCCAGCCGGTCATCACCGCACTGGGAGCCGGCATCGGCGACGAATTCAACCTCGACAAGCTGCGCTATCACAAGGTCATCATCATGGCCGATGCCGACGTCGACGGCAGCCATATCCGCACGCTCCTGCTCACATTCTTCTTCCGCTTCATGCGGCCCCTGATCGAGCACGGCTACGTCTATTCCGCTGTCCCGCCCCTTTATAAGCTTTCGCGCGGCAAGACACAGCGTGTGGCGTATTCTGACCCGGAGCGCGATCAGATCTCCGCCGAAATGCGTGCGGACAACCCGAACGCGAAGATCGATATTGCCCGGTACAAGGGCCTTGGCGAAATGAACCCGCACGAGCTGTGGGAGACGACCATGGACCCCACTACGCGCACGCTCCGCCGCATCACGCTCGAAGACGCCGTGCAGGCCGACCAGATCTTCACCGTCCTCATGGGCGAGGCTGTCGAGCCGCGCAAGGAGTTCATCGAGGAAAACGCGAAATACGTCGTGAATCTGGATATCTGACCTGTCTGGAAGAAATCGCAGGGACGGACGGCTCTGTCCGCCCGGAAGAAATGCCCTGTTTGTAAATGAGCAGTTCTGAACACGCAACTTCCCTGGGGCGGACAGAGTCGTCCGCCCCTACAAAGGAGAAAGCATAAATGGCACATAAAAAAGACTACAAGCCCGAGGATATCATGTTCCCCGAACAGCGGATCGTGCAGTCGGAGCTTGTACATGAGATGAAAAGTTCGTACATCGACTACGCGATGTCCGTCATTGTCGGCCGTGCGCTGCCCGATGTACGCGACGGTCTGAAGCCCGTCCACCGGCGCATTCTCTACGCCATGTACGAGGACGGTCTGACCTCCGACAAGCCGTTCAAGAAGTCGGCGACGTGCGTCGGCGACGTGCTGGGCCGGTATCATCCGCACGGCGATGCGTCGGTCTATGACGCGATGGTCCGTCTGGCGCAGGATTTCTCCATGCGCTATCCGCTTGTCGACGGCCACGGCAACTTCGGCTCCGTTGACGGCGATCCCCCTGCGGCCTATCGTTACACCGAGGCGCGTATGTCGAAGCTCTGCAACGAGATGCTGCGCGATATCGACAAGGAAACGGTTCTGTGGGACCCGAACTTTGACGAATCAAGAAAGGAACCGCGCGTCCTGCCGTCACGCTTCCCGAACCTGCTGGTCAACGGCTCGTCCGGTATTGCCGTCGGCATGGCGACAAATATCCCGCCGCATAATCTGACCGAGGTCATCAACGCCTGTATCTGCATTCTGGAAAACCCGGAGGCGGAGCTGGCAGACCTCATGGACTATATCAAGGGTCCGGATTTCCCGACAAAGGGCATTATCATGGGCCGCAGCGGCATCCGCGCCGCGTATGCCACGGGCCGCGGCAAGATCACCGTCCGCGCCCGGACGGAGTTTGAGGAATTCGGCCAGAACCGCGAGCGCATCATCGTCACCGAGCTTCCCTATCAGGTCAACAAGCGCCAGCTCATCGCCAACATGGCCGAGCAGGTGCGCGACAAGCGCCTTGAGGGCATTTCCGACATCCGCGACGAGACGGACCGCAACGGTATGCGCGTCGTCATTGAACTCAAAAAGGACGCGAACCCGCAGGTCGTTCTGAACCGGCTGTTCGCCCAGACGCAGATGCAGACGACGTTCGGCGTGACGATGCTTGCGCTGGTCAACAACCAGCAGCAGCCGAAGATTCTGTCCATGCGCCATATGCTCGATGAATATCTCGCCTTCCAGGAGGAGATCATCACAAAGCGGACGCAGTACGACCTCAAAAAAGCGCTCGACCGGCAGCACGTGCTGCAGGGCCTGCTGATCGCCGAGGACAACATCGACGAGGTCATCAAGACCATCCGCGAAAGCTACGACAACGCGAAAGAGCGCCTGATGGAGCGCTTCAGCCTGTCCGAAATTCAGGCGCAGGTCGTGCTGGATATGCAGCTCAAGCGCCTGCAGGGTCTGGAGCGCGAAAAGCTTGAGGCGGAATACGCAGAGCTTGAAAAGCGCATCGAATATTACCGCGAGCTGCTGTCGAACGAGGAAATGCTCAAGGGCGTTCTGAAGGACGAATTGACTGCCATCCGCGATAAATACGGCGACGACCGCCTGACTGAAATTCAGGACGTCGAGGACGAGATCGACATTGAAGACCTGATCGAAGAAGAACAGTGCGTCTTCACGCTCTCCCACGCGGGCTACTGCAAGCGCGTTCCCGCCTCGACCTACCGCAGCCAGAAGCGCGGCGGCAGAGGCGTCACGGGCATGACGACGAAGGAGGAGGACTTCGTAGAGGGTGTGTTCACCGCCTCCACGCATGATTATATCCTCTTCTTCACGAACCTCGGCAAGGTGCACCGCCGCAAGGGCTATCAGATCCCGGAGGCAGGCCGCACGGCCAAGGGCACGAATCTGGTCAACATTCTCCCGTTTGAGCCGGGCGAGAAGGTCACGGCGGGTATCACCGTGCATGAGTTCGACGAGGATTATCTCGTCTTCGTCACCAGAAACGGCACCGTCAAGCGGCTGGAGCTGGCAAGCCTCAATACCGCGCGCAAGGCCGGTATCCGCGCGCTGACGCTCTCGGAGGGCGATGAATTGATCGCCGTCATGAAGACCGACGGCAAGCAGGATATCCTGCTTGCAAGCGCGAACGGCATGGTCATCTGCTTCAACGAAAACGACGTGCGCGTCATGGGCCGCGACGCGGCCGGTGTGCGCGGCATGATGCTGGACGCGGGCGACTATGTGGTCGGCGCGGGAATCGCTGCGAAGGGGAAGCAGCTGCTTTCCGTCACGGAATACGGCTACGGCAAGCGCACGGAGATCGAAGCCTATCTGCGCCTCGGCGAGGACGGCCAGCGCCGTCCGCAGAACCGCGGCGGCAAGGGCCTCAAGGGCTATAACATCACGGCCAAGACCGGCAGAATCGCGGGCGTGGCGATCGTGGACGATGCGGATGATATCATGCTGATCGAAAACGGCGGCGTGCTCATCCGCATGGCGGCGGCGGATATCAACATCTACGGCCGCGACACGCAGGGCGTCATTCTCATGCGCCTTGAAGCCGGCAGCCGCGTCATTTCCGTCGACCGCGTCGACCGCGAGCCGGAAGAGCCTGCGGAGAACCAGAATCCGGAACCGGAAATCAGCACACCTGATGGAAACGATTTCGTATGAAAACAGTGACCATCTACACCGACGGGGCCTGCTCCGGCAATCCCGGCCCCGGCGGCTGGTGTGCGATTCTGGAATACAACGGACACGAGAAGCTGATCTCCGGCGGCGAAGCGCGCACCACGAACAACCGCATGGAGCTGACCGCCGTCATTCAGGCGCTGCTTGCCCTGCGCGAGCCGTGCGTCGTGGAGCTGTATTCCGATTCCAAGTATGTCATTGACGCGCTGGAAAAGGGCTGGGCATGGGGCTGGCGGAAAAAGGGCTGGGTCAAGTCCGATAAAAAGCCCGCCCTGAACCCCGACCTCTGGGAAATGCTCCTCGGCCTCGTGAGCCAGCATGAGATGCACTACCACTGGGTCAAGGGGCACGAGGAAAACGAAAAAAACAACCGCTGCGACGAGCAGGCGGTTCTGGAAAGCCGGAAATTTAAGGTTTCATACTAAAACCTAATTAAACGCTTCAATAATCCAATCGCGT
>UMIH01064301.1_pt1 | contig 30054 bp, 17 predicted proteins | sample 1965771 | NCBI WGS metagenome assembly UMIH01 (sample SAMEA4836120, study PRJEB28245) | human gut metagenome | biome: gut microbiome; material: fecal sample | place: Denmark | collected 2008
TTCATGCAGCCACTGTATCTATATTTAGTGCTGGCTCTGATTATTGCGTGGATGCTGGTGCGCAACCTTCTCAACATCTGACGCCATAGCCCTGTTACGCCGCTTGCGGGCGTCGTTGCGCAACTTGATGACCGTGATGACGGCGGCAGACGCTCCCGTGATGATATTCGTGATAGCCAACGGCCAGTTGTTTATCAGAATGCCCTGAGCCACAAAAAACAGCGAGCCGAAGCCCATGAGCAGGAACGTGGGCAGCGCTATACCCTCCGTGTCGCGCGTGCGGATGGTGTAAATAGCCTGAGGCAGATAACCGCCAATCATACATATCGAGGCCAGCCAGCCAATGATTATTATTGCAGTTTCCATTGTAAATTTGCAGTTTAAATCAGTATTTCTATTTCAACGACAACCGCCCTTAAAGAGTTCTCATCCCCACCCCCGCGCCAACAAAAGCGGCGATATTAGGGCGAAAGAGAGATAAGAGCATTTAATCACGTCAGACAGGCATTTGAAAAGAGGGAAGAAGAACATAATAAACCTCGAAATGGTTCTAATGATAAAAGAATAGAAAATCTTACTATCAAAAGTTTGGTTAAGCCAAATATTATTAGTAATTTTGCACACGCAACCTGAGAAAAGAAATGGATCCCGTACTTGCAGCATTGGAGCATTACAGAATTTCTGCAACGCCCGAACAAAAGGCGGCAGATTTGAGTCAACTTGAGAAGGAGTGCCTCTCTACAGTTGACGCTTATCAGTATGTCTATGCGATAACAATTCAAAGTTCAGGGCACTCAAATCATCTTGAATTTGTAAACTACAACATCAATCCAGATTATAATCTGGATTTTTCTTTATACGCCGGGTCGGAAGCATATACCTTTTAGCTGATAGAAGGTAAAGGGGATGGAAAGGGGCTGTTCCATCATTGCATTTTGAGGTGCTGTGCAAACAAAAGCTCAACCATTTTTCGGAAAAGTTATTCTATTTTTCTTATAGCCGGGAAAGTGGGCGAATTATTCCGCTCCGGTGAACTATCTTTGCAAAGAATTTGTATGCTATTTGACGGGTTACCGTCTGATTGTCGGGAATTAATAGATACTGATTATGCACACCAACAAGTTGTTGCCGGCTCTGACGGCATTGCTGACGGCGCTATTAGTGAATGTCGCCTCACCGGAGGCCTGCGCATCCACCGTTACGCTCGATTCATGCCGCCGTATGGCCCTGCGATACAACAAGACCATACGCCTCAGCGAACGCAGCATAGAAAAGGCCGGTTATCTCCACGAAGCCGCTAAGACAGGATATCTGCCTACCTTCGACTTCGGCTTTACCTACGTGCTCAGCTCGCAGCAAATCAACCTGCTGAAGAGCAACGCCATGCTCCCCACCCTTACCTTCGACCCCGCCACCGGCACATACACACCCAATGTGGTTACCGGTCCCGACGGCAAACCCCTTGTCGACCCCAAAACGGGTGAGCCGGTGTTCAAGGAGGTGGCCATGATACCCAAATCGGCCATGAGCTTCAACACCCACCAGACCATGGGAGGCGCCTTCACCATGACGCAGCCCGTGTTCATGGGCGGCGAGATACGGGCCCTTGACCGCATTGCCGGATTCTCCAAACAGCTGGCCGAACAGGGCCGCGACATGGCCAGTCAGGAAGTGATTTATTCCGTTGATGAGGCTTACTGGCTGGTGGTGAGCCTGGAGCATAAAAAGGCTCTGGCGGAGTCGTTCGTCAACCTCATGGACTCGCTGCAATATGACGTCAACAAGATGTATGAGGCCGGCGTGGCCACACGTTCCGACACGCTGCGTGTGCGTGTGCAGGTGAACGAGGCTCAGATTACGCTGACCAAGGTGTGCAACGGCCTGTCGCTGGCGCGTATGGCTCTGGCGCAGATTTGCGGCCTCCCCATCGACTCCGAGCTGCAGCCGGCCGACCGGGAATTTGCCGAGCAGCCCTCCGTGGCGCCGCCGGTGAACGTAAACATGACCGATGTGTATGCCAACCGCCCCGAGCTGGCCATGTTGCGCACCGGCATAAACATCTTCGAGCAGCAGGAGAACGTGGCCAAGGCCGGCATGTTGCCCAAGATAGCGGTGATAGGCGCTTACAGCTTCTCTAACCCGAACCTCAACAACGGCTTCCACCGCAGCTTTGGCGGCGGCTTCTCCATAGGCGCCACGCTGGTGATGCCGCTGTGGCACTGGGGTCGCAACTACAATAAGCTGCGTGCCGCCCGCGCCGCAACCGCCGAACAGCGCCTCGCCCTGGAAGATGCCTGCGAAAAGGTGCAGCTGCAGGTGAGCCAGGCTCGCTATCGCTATGAAGAGGCGTACAAGACCTACAACATGACCGAAAACAATATGAAGAGCGCCGACGAGAACCTGCGTCAGGCTCAGCTCGGCTTCCGCGAGGGCGTCTCCACCGTCAACGATGTGCTGGCGGCACACACCGCCTGGCTCGAGGCCAACAGCGAGAAAATCGACGCTCAGATTGGCATACAACTCTGCAATGTCTACCTTAAAAAGGTGCTCGGCACTCTCAAATACTAAGACGTTATGAACTCAGACAACACCAACGATAAGCAACCCCAGGCCCCGCAGGACGTCAAAGAGACCAAGAAACCTGAAATAACCCCCGGCGGCATCATCTACATAGCCCCCGACGAGCTGCAGGTATCGCGCAAAGACAAAGCGCTGATGCTCACCATAGCATTAGTCTTGCTGGTAGTTGCGGCATTGGCCGTGATAGGCTTCATCACCATGAAACCGCAGCCCGATTTCGTTCAGGGACAGGCCGACGCCACCGAGGTGCGCATCTCGGGCAAGCTGCCCGGACGCATCATGGAGATATATGTGGAAGAGGGACAGTATGTGCATGCCGGCGACACCCTGGTGCATATCCATTCCTCGCTTGCCGACGCCCGCATGGCTCAGGCACAGGCCGCCGTGTCGGCCGCTCAGGCCACCAATCAGAAGGTGGATGCCGGCACACGTCCGCAGATTACCCAGAGCGCCTATGAGGTATGGCAGCAGGCGGTTGCCGCTCAGGGCATTGCCAAGAAGACCTACGACCGCATGGAGAAGCTCTTTGCCGACGGCGTGGTCTCGGCCCAGAAACGCGACGAGGCGTGCGCTGCCTATGAAGCCGCAACGGCAGGCGCTCAGGCTGCCAAGAGCCAGTATGACCTGGCGGTGGCCGGTCCGCAGTCGGAAGACAAGTCCGTATCGGCCGCCATGGTGAATGTGGCACGCGGCGGCGTGAAAGAGGTCAACGCGCTGCTCGAAGACAGCTATCTCATTGCTCCCTGCGACGGCGAGATTACGGTGATTTATCCCCACGTCAGCGAGCTGATTGCCACCGGCGCCCCCATCATGGAGCTGCAGACAAACAACCACTGGGTGGTGTTTAACCTGCGCGAAAACTACCTCAACAAAATCCGCAACGGCTCCGACGTCAAGGTCAGCATCCCGGCTCTTAAGAAAGACACGGTGATGCGCGTGTTCTACATCCGCGACCTAGGCACCTACGCCAACTGGCAGGCCACCAAAGCCACCGGCGACTTCGACGCACGCACGTTTGAGGTGAAGATGCGTCCGGCTCATCCCATCGACGGCCTGCGTCCCGGCATGTCGGTAATTCTCAAAGAGGAACCCTGACGCCGGCGGTTTAAGCAACATAAATCAGCAACAGACAACAACAGGAAAGAATGAGTGGTTTTCGCACCATAGTGTGGCAGACAACTGCCGAGATAGCCCGGCGCCCGGTGTGCTGGATAGGCTTCTTCGTGCTGCCGCTGCTGCTCACCTTCATGCTGACCAACCTGATGGACAACGGGCTGCCCACTCGCATCCCGGCAGCCATCGTCGACATGGACCATTCGCAGACCTCGCGCAAACTCACTCAGACGCTCAACGGCATGCAGATGGTGAGCATTGACAAAGCCACCGAGAGCTTCTCGGAGGCGCGACACGATATGCAGCAGGGCGAAATTTACGGCTATTTCCTCATCCCCCGCAACTTCGAGCAAGACCTCCTCTCGGGCCGCAAACCCACCATTACGTTCTACACCAATATGACGTATTACGTGCCGGCCAACCTGCTGTTCAAAAACTTCAAGCTCACCGCCACATATACCAAGGCAGGTATCATATCCCAGGTGCTCGAGGGCTCCGGCATGAGCGAGCAACAGGTAGGCAGCATGCTCAGCCCCGTAACGGTGGTTACGCGTCCGTTAGGCAACCCCGAGCTCAACTACGCCATCTACCTCACCAACTCCTTCCTGCCCTGCGCCTTCCAGCTCATGATTATGTTCATGACCTGCTATCTGGTCACCAACGACATCAAATACGGCTTCTCGCGCTATTATATGTCTCTGGCACGCGGCTCCATATTCCGCGAGCTGGCCGCCAAGCTCCTCCCCTCGGCAGTGATTTGGATTGTGGAGATTCTCTTCATGTACTCCTGCCTCTATTATTGGAACGGCTTCCCCATGCGCGGCTCGCATCTGTGGATGATACTCAGCGAGATACTCTTTGTGTTTGCCTCCATGGGAATGGGGCTGTTCATAGCCGCCCTGGTGCCCAATATGCGCCTGGCACTCTCCAACTGCGCCCTGATAGGCATACTCTCCTTCTCGCTGGCAGCCTTCTCCTTCCCCGTGCAGAGCATGTATGGCGGCATGGCAATCTTCAGCTACATCCTCCCCACACGCTATAATTTCCTCATCTATATTGACCAGGCGCTCAACGGCATCGACATATATTATTCGCGCTGGTGGTATGTGGCTTACATCATCTTCATCCTCCTGCCGCTGCCATGGCTCGGCAAGCTCCGAAAGTCAATGATAAACCCGGTCTATACACCCTGATGCCACACCGGTAAAAAGAATTTTTCACACCATGCTGAAGAAGATTAAAACCGCCCTGCTACTGTTTTACCAGGTCTTTGTGCGTCAGTTGCGAATGATTATTCACGACCAAGGCCTGATAATCTTCTTTCTGTTCCTGCCCTTTGTCTACCCGGTGCTCTACTCGCTCATCTACAACCCGGAGCTGGTGCGCGACGTCAGCGTGGTAGTCATTGACCACGACCGCACGGCCGCCAGCCGCGACTTTACCCGCAGCTTCGACGCCACTCAGGGTGCCCGCGTGGTCGGTTACGCCGCCGACATCACCGAGGCTCGCCGCGCCATGAACAGCCATCAGTGCTACGGCATTTTAGAGATTCCGCAGGGCTATGGCCGCAAGCTCGGCTCCGGCCAACAGGCTCCCGTGGTGCTCTATTGCGAGATGAGCCTGCTGCTGCGTTACCGCTCGCTGCTTGTTTCGGCCACCGATGTGCAGTTGGCTCTCGGCGCACAGATTCAGGCGCAGGAAATCAACTCCACCATACCCTTGGGCGCATCATTCAACGTGGGAGACCCCATGCCCGTTGAGAATATCAACATGGGCGACATCACCGGCGGCTTCGACTCATTCATCATGCCTGCCGTCATCATCTTCATCCTGCATCAGTGCATAGTGCTCAGCGTGGGCATGATGGGAGGAGCTTACCGCGAGCGGCCCGAGCTGTATTTCCTCAATCCCTTTACCAAGAAGCATCCCATATTCTTATCCATGCTGGCGCGCGTGCTTGTGGTGATATTCATCATGTTCGTGCCCATGTGCTTCCTGATACACTATGTGCCGCTCATCTTCGCCTTCCCCATGGCCGGCAACGTATGGCAGATTTTCGCCTTCCTGCTCCCCATGGTCATAGCCTGCTGCTTCCTGGGCGACTGTCTGCAGAGCATTGTGCGCCAGCGTGAGGATATCTTCGTGATATGGGTAGCCACCTCGCTCATGCTCCTTTTCCTGTCGGGCATCACATGGCCGCGCTTTGCCATGAACGATTTCTGGAAAGCCCTGGGCGACCTCTTCCCGGCCACCTTCGCCGCACAGGGCTTTGTGCGTATAAGCAGCAACGGCGCCACCCTGAGCCAGGTGTCAGACTGCTACGTCATCCTCTGGCTTCAGGCCGCCGCCTATTGCCTCTTAGCCTACTTTATTCAGCGCTTCAGCGTCGTGCCCGACGTCCGCGATGCCCTGCGCAAACGCGCCGTCATACAGCGCTACCGCCGCACGCTACCCTCACAGAAGCCCTCATAACCCCCCTGCGGTGAATTTTCCCAATCACCCTTATTTACAAGCGGAAAAATTTGCAATGCTCGTGTATCAAAACGGTAACTACGCGGGTGTTGTCAGAAAGGATGCAGATGTGGTGCTTCGGGGTTCCGAGCAGGCGGGCGCATACTGAAGTATGTAACCGCCTGCGAGAGGTTCCCGAAACGCCGCAGATGCGCCTTTATGACGACACCCGTAAGAGCTAAATGCGGGCGTTGCGGCGCTCAATGAACCGCTCCTTCTCCTTCGGGTCGCGGATCTCTTCCGTGGCCCCGATTTTGCGTATGAACAGCCGGTCGTCGGGCTTGGTAAGAACCGCTGTGCCAAACGGAACAACATTGATGTGGCATATCCACCGCCCGTCAACCTCCTCATACTGTATGTCTACATAATCGGGCACAAGCGAAAGCCCGTCGACGGTGGTGCCGAAATAGCGGCGAAGCACCTTCTGCAGATACAGGTTATAGCGGTCTTGCGTTTCGCGAATGTCATATTTGCCCGACGGAGTCTTGTTGAGATAGCGGAAGTCATTGTCGAGGCCAACCACATTGCCGCCGTTGTCCACGCCCAGGTATATGGTGCCGCCGTCGGTGTTGAGCAGACTCGCCACGGTGCGTGCAATTACGAAGCCCTGAATCTGCTCGTCGGGCTGCATGTGATTGTCGGCCGGGAACACTGCCGACGTCTTGAATTCGTGATACAGGTCCTCGCTCACATTCAGCCTCCGCTGCTTGCTTACCACCGTGGGCAGCGACAGCGTGGTGTGTATGCGCTTCCTTATGGCGTCGCGGATGTCGGCGGCGCCCAAGCCCTCCAGCGCGTTGTAGGCCGTGGCAAGCTGCATCAGACTGTGTATGTGTCCGTCGGCGCCGCGCGTGAGCCATTCCTGATTGCGGTTGAGGAAGCCGCGGTTGTCGAGCGACGCCAGAATGGCCACCTCCTTAAGGCGCGACCGCAGCAGAGCACTTGCCGGAGCCAGTCGCCGACCGCGTTCTATGAGCGTCTGCACCTGCTCAAGCTGCATCATGCCGTCGATGGCAAACCGGCTCATGGCCTCTAACAGTCGCAGCTGAACGCCGAGCTGGTCGCTGCGGGCGCGGTCGCCCGACATATCCGCCAGCAGCTGTGCCAGGTTCAGAAGCATATAACTGTTGCGCAGGTCGGCACGCTGCAGAGCCGCACACTGTTCCAGCAGGAAGGCTATGTTCGACACCGCGTCGGCCGTCAGATAGCGCGTTTCCTGCACCTCGTGCTCCTCTTCCGGCATCAGCGTGGCCACCTCATACTGCTCGGCGCACGGGAACGTCTCGCGCAGAATATCGCCGGCCACCATCGACCCGTATTCAGCATGAGTCATATTCAGAGCGTCGGCCACGTCAGGGTCATTCTCATCGTCGGTAAACAGCTGAATGAAGTCGCAGTTCACATACAGCTTCCAGTCTTCCGGCTTGTAATTCACCGAATTGACCTTTACCTCCACCACATCGCCCAGATGCAGCTCAATCTCCGTGTCGCGTTTGGAAATCAGCATGCCGTAACCGAACTGGCTCGTGGCCTTGTACTGCGTGCCGCTCACATCTGATATTTTGGCTATGACGCGATTTCCCCCAAAACGGTCCTGACAGGCATCGTCGTTGTTCACCTCCATGAAGAAGCGGCGCATGGAGAAGCGCCAGCGCCCGTCGGGCAGACGGCTCTCGGCCACCGCCTCAACGCGCAGCGGTCCGCCGGGTCCGTAGAATATCTTCTTATAGGCCGTAAACACCACCGGATAAGGCACCACATCGCGCAGATTCATCAGACCCGAGTAGCGGCCGTCGACGCTGCGCACATCATATTCATAATATTCGTTGGGCGCTATGCCGGCCACAATCACCGGAATGACGTCGCCCGGCTGCAAATCCCTTTCCACATTGTTTTCAACACGCGTGCTCTCGGTCTGTTCCAGCCCCAGACGCACCTGCTGCCACAGCTGCCGCTGCAGCTCCAGATTCTCCGATTCCAGATTCCCTTTCTCCTTGAGCGTCTCGGGCAGCTGCACCATGAATTTCACATCCGTGGCCAGAGGACCGGTCAGCTCGTTGTGCACATGCAGATTGTCGGCCGCCGGCTGCAGCGTCAGATAACGGCTGTCAACACGCAGCCTCATGCTCTCGCCCTCGAACACCGTTTCCACATCCGTGTTCACAGCACCCTCGTGGCCCGTGGCCAACAGACGGTAACAGACACGGTTTATGTCGTTGAGGTCATCCCAGCTGAACTCTAACGGCGAGTCGTTGAGGCCGCAGTAGGTGAGCAGCGCCTTGCGCACCGGAGCCTCGCCGCTGTGCCCTGTGAGCAGCGCCGCCACCGTGTAGAGAGTGCCGCGGTGAGTGTCCCACAGCTCGAACTCCTCTTCCGAATGTTCCTCCGATTCCAGCAGCAGCAGCTCAATGGCAATAGCCTCCGCAAGCTCGCGCAGAGTGCCGCGCACCAGCGGGTCGGGAGCCGAACGCTCGCTCTCAATGTACGTCTTGAGCATTATCTTGAACGCATCGCCGAAGATGCTCATGAAATCGCGGTTCGACCGCCGCGTCCTTATAATCTCGAACACATCGCCCGTGTGCGAATGAGCCAGACCCGGGTTCAGCGCCAGAACCTGCATCAGCACACCCATGCGCTTGTTGGGCTCGAACACCCAACCGCTGCGGCGCATCGTCTCCAGCGTGTCGTTAATCATATTCTCGGCCTCGCCCTGAGCAATCAGCCGCGTTGCCGTGTCAATGTACTCCAACTGTTCCAGGCCTCGCGTCAGCTCATGACGCTGCTGGCGCAGCTGAGCCTTGTCGTAGTTGAAACTGGCGGCGTAGGTGCTGCTTTCCACCACCGTGCGGATGGTGTGGTTGAGACGCTTCACCCACACCCGGCGCCCCGGCATACCCTCGCTGAGCCATTGCGGAATTATCCTCACCAGCGTCTGCAGCGCCATCGACACCCAGCGGCCATCGCCCCGTTCGGCGGCCTCACGCGCCTCGGCAAGCATCTCGCTGCCCATCACACGCTTGGCCACACGCATCCACGGCTCGCCGCTCAACCGGTCGTTGTTGCACAGAGTCTGCAGAGTATATCCGCCACGGTTCATCATTTTGGCGCCGCAGTAGCTCAGCTGCAGCCCTTCGGGAGTGATATCCTCCACACGGCAGTCAATCTCCGCAAAACGCTTCAGACCCCCGGCGCCTGCCATGCGCACATTGCTGTGAGTGAGACCGTTTACCTCATCGCGCAGCAGAAAGCCCTGAGTGCCGTTGCCCTCGCGCCATATCTTAAAAGTGTAAGTCTTGCCCGGAGTATAAACCTGCGGCAGCACACTTTCCAAAGTCTGGTCGAACTTTCCCCCTCCGCGGCAGATTACAGTAAGCACCTCGGGATAATCATTCATCTGAAAATCAAAAGGCACCGTGCGCCCTACCGGCTCACCGTCGGCACCTTTCAGCAAAAAGACAAGCTTACCCGTTTCGCGGGTTGGAATATAATCGGCTCTCTTAAATTCGTAAACCTCGCCGGGTTGAAAATCATTGTCGTTCATGTTAAAAATGGAGTTTTTAGTATTAGTGCATTATCAGGCCTCAAATTTACGAAAAAATTTTCAAACCGAACACACCAACCCTAAAAACAACCATCATATAAAATCAAAAACCTTCTAAGAGGCTCGTTTACACCCTTTTGGGGGGAGGAGAGGTATGGAAATTGGCGGCAGGGGAGTGGAAGGTTGAGGCGGAGGGCGAATTTTTTTTGCGTAAAAGATGCTTCAATTACAAAAAAATGTGTAACTTTGCAAAAATTCCATTCATGGAGGGGCGGGCAAGCCCGCTTCTCAAATAGCATCTTTTCACCTTATAAGAGACATAAACGATTCCTTATAGAGCGGAAAACATCTTTTTCAACTAACAATAATGCTTATGCTAAAACATTTTCTCAGCTCAATGCTGTTGCTGCTTGGAGCAATGACATGCTTGGCTGCGACGCCGAAGGTGCCTAACACCGCACCCGTGTCGCCACCGGCCAAAGCGGTTGTTACCGACAGCGTGGCATTGACCCCGGAGCGTAAAGCCCCGGCAGTAAATTACGAGGCTATGGAGGCGGATGCCACCGCCGTCATAGCCGCCCGCGAAGCAGCTCTGGCAGGGCGTTTCCTGACAGAGTTCGCCGAACTGCCCGAGGCCCCGAAGCCCGACCGCATGAACCCCGTAAAGGGCATTGCAGCCATAGCTCAGCAAATGGCCTCAAACACCACCAAACAGGCCGCTTTGCCCCGTAACGCCTTCCACATCCCCGGCGATTCGGTGCAGATGATGGCCAAGGACTTCAGCGGCAACGGTACGCTCTATACCGCACAGGTTACGGCCGTGCAGCAGGGCGACTCCGTGGCCCTCAAAAACCTCTACAACTGGGGCTCGCAGAAGGGCTTCATCGCTCCCCGCGCCTTCGTGGCCGACAACGGCGCCGTTACCATCCCGGCTCAGCTCATCCTCAATCACAGCAGCTATGGCCTGATTTGGATTGCGCCCATGAAGAAGAATGCCTCAGGCAGACTTGAATACACTCTCGACCCCATAAAGGGTCAGATGGACAGCAAAGGCAACATCAACGTGGAAGGATGGGGCATCTTCGTGCTCGAGGGTGCGCAGAAGAATGCCGTATTCAACTACTTCGACCGCTCGGAGTGGAAAGTGTGCAACGCCACTTACTCCAGCAAACGCGCCAACAAGGATGAAACAGTTACCGGCTACGGTCTCATCGAGGAGGCCAATCCCGGCGAGCTGGCTCTCTATAACTTTGGCGGCAACCTCTACGGCGAGGTAATCTATGCCCGCACTTATTCCAACCGCACGGCACAGATTTCGCCGCAGAAGATGTTCGCCAACGCCTTGCTCGGCGACTTCTACTGCTATCCGGCAGAATATACTGCCGACGGCAAAGCCAAGGTGGACATGAAAGGCAACATCACCCTTACAGCCACCGACAGCGGCTACACCTTCAGCCCCTGGGCCATCACCGCCCGCGGTGCCAGCAACTATGCCGCCGCTTTCTTCCTCAACACCATAATCACCTCCGATTATAAAGTCAACTGGCCCGAAGCCCACAACCCGGCCTTCACCGGCGAGGGCACCAAAGCCAATCCCTACAAACTCGCTTCGGCAAACGATTTCGCCGTTCTGGCAGAAGCCGTCAACAGCGGCAACGGTGCCTATAACACAGCCTATTACGAACTGGCCGGCGACATCGACTGGAGCGGTCTCACATACGCTTTTGAGCCGGTGGGCACCGAGGCTCATCCCTGGAGCGGACACCTCGACGGCAAGAACCACGCCATCAAGGGCTTTACCTACAACGGTCGCGGCTTCATGTATGCCGGTCTGTTCGGCGTTACCGGTGCCGGTTCCGACATCAGCAACCTGCGCCTCACCGGCGTGAACCTGCGTGGCGGCGGCCGCTTCACCGGCGCCGTGGCAGCTGCTTCCTGGAGCACCATGCGCAACGTTCATGTGGAGGGCAACATCATCAGCATCGGCGAGTGTGTGGGCGGTCTCACCGCTCAGGCTTCAGCTCCCATCAGCGAGAGCTCATTCACCGGCGGCGGCACCTCGGGCGGCTCCTGGGGCGGCATAGCAGGCGACGCTTATGCCTCTATAACCAAATGTCGCGCCAACGTCAACATCGCTGCTGTGGGTTATATGAACACCATGTATAAATACCTCGGCGGCATCGCCGGCACTGCCATGTACAGCGCCAACGTAGGTCTGCCCGTAGCCATTGAAGACTGCGGCGTTACGGGCGCAATAACCGACAATGTGGGTTACGCCGACGTGGGCGGCATCACTTCTATGTTGGCCAACGGCGCCACCGTGAGCCGTTGCTTCAACGCTGCCGTGCTCAACGCCAAACGCGCTCCGAGCAGCAAGACCGACAATTCCACCGGCGGCATCGTGGCATGGAGCCGCGAAGCTACTGTGAAAGACTGCTACAACGCCGGCACGATTATGAAATCAGGCACCTCTGAAATGGTCGGCGGCATCGTGGGTTACCTCAGCGTGGCTTATGTGTCTTCCTCAACCACCGGAAACACTACCATGGAATACATGAGCACCTACACCAACTGCTACAACTCGGGCCAGGTAATCTCGTCGGTGGCATCGGCCGACAAGGGCGTCTATGGCTCAACTTATTATAAGGAGGGCTTCGACCCCATCGCCGCCTGCATCTTCAACTGTTACACCGACTATCAGGTGCAGGGTCTGCGCGGCAGCGCTTACGAGCTGCCCACCAAGCGCTTTACCTCTGGCACGCTGCTGCCCGACTTCGGCAGCGACGTTTGGCAGGCAAAGGCCGGTTTCTATCCCACCCTCAAGAGCATGGGCGACGACGCTGTTACGCGTCTGTCGAGTGTGGCGCTCACAATGGCTGACGGCGAAACGTCTGCCAAGTTCAAGAGCCCCTCTACGCTCACTCAGGCTCAGGATGTCTCCTGGAAGCTCTATGACGACGAAAGCTTCGTTACGGAGACCAACGCGCTGACCATCTCCGGCAACACTCTGTCGGTGAAGAAGGCTTATGCCAACGCTCTGTTGGTGGCTTTAGGCTCTGACGACAAGAGCATGCGTATCTTCCGTCTGGCCGTAGTGCCGAAACTCTTCGACGGCGAGGGCACTGCCCAGAGTCCGTATCTGATTAAGACTCCCTCCGACTTCCGTCAGCTCAACGAGGCTGTGGGTCTCTACGGCCAGCCTCACGAGGGCGACTTCTTCCGCATGACCGGCGACATCGACTTCGCCAAAGATGAAGACTTCCGCGGCGTCGGCTCCGGCTACAGCCCGGCAGTGGGCTTCGGCGGCACCTTCGACGGCGGCAACCACTTCATCCACAACCTCAAGGTGAAGGCTGTGGCTTACGAAGCCGACGGCAAAGCTACGGCCACCGGCTCGTACACCTATTCGGGTCTGTTCAACAACATCCTGGAACCCGGCACGGTGCGCAACCTCAACATCGCCTCCGACTGTGTGTTTGAACACTGGGGTCCCGGCGGCTCCGTGGCAGGCTACAACATGGGCACCATCGAGAACTGTCGCAACTACGCCTCCATGAGCGCCATCACCGACTTACTCGGCGGCATCACCGGCTACAGCACTGGTAAGGTTTCGCGCTGCTACAACGCCGGAACGCTGACTCTGGGCCGCGAATATGCCGGCGGCATCGTGGGCGGCAACTGCGGCACCATTGAGCTCTGCCAGAACGACGGCGAAGTGAAGGGTGAGGCCTTCAACGCCTTCATCACCTCAAAGGTGCAGAACTGCATAGGCGGCATCGCCGGCGGCACTGCCACCGACGCTTCAATCATCAACTCGTGCCTGAATCAGGGCACCGTGACGGCAGTGCGTCAGACCGGCGGCATCGCAGGCCTGGTCAACAGCTGCGTCATGAACGGCAACATCAACACCGGTTACCTCAACTGCACAGGCGGCGACGCCACTCAGGGCGCCCACGTGGGCAATGTATCGCTGCTCAGCGGCGAAAACAACTACTTCGACGCCTCTGTGGTAGTGGTGCAGGCTGTCTGCTCGTCGGCCCGGCCCGGCTTCTCCGGCCTCAGCACCTCCGAACTCGTGTCGGGCAAGGCTCCCGCATCGTTACCCAACGCCTCTGAATGGGTATTTGCCAAGAATGCCTATCCTGTGCTGAAAGACTTTGCCGCCGAGCCGCTGTCGAAGGCTCTCAGTGGTATGTATGTGGCTTTCGGCGCCAACGAAACGCGCTCTAACGTGCAGCGCAACACGGCTCTCTCGCCCGCTGCAGGCATCACCTGGAAGCTGAGCGCGCCTCAGTCGCTCTTCAGCCTTGCCGAAGGCAACCTCAACGTGCAGCCGGCCCAGGGCATGACCATCGGCCGCGACACATTGACCGCCGTCTCCGGCAACGTAACACGCTTTATGCCTGTTCAGACCGTGCCAGTAATCTTCGCAGGCAACGGCACCGAGCAGAACCCCTATCAGATAAAGAGCGCCGACGACATCAACCGTCTGTCGGAATTCATCTGGGCTACCGGCTTCGATTACGCCAACACTCACTTCAAGGTGATGAACGACATCGTCTTTGCCGAAACAGATACCCTGAGCCCCATTGCCAAAGGTGGCACTCACCAGTTCAACGGCATCTTCAACGGCAACGGCAAGACCATCTCCGGCTTCAAGTATGAGAACACCGTAATCATCAACAGTGCCTCCAACCCTAACCCCATGGGCTATCCGGGCCGTTACATGGGCTTCTTCGGCAAGCTCGGAAGCATGGGCCGCGTCAGCGATCTCACCCTCAACGGCGACTTTAAAATCTACAGCCACCTGGGCGGCGTTGCCGGCGACGTTTACGGCACCATCGAAAACTGCTATGTAATGTCGAACCTCACCACCACAAGCGCCGGTTATGTGGGCGGCATAGCAGCCCGCGTTTATGCCGGCGGCGTTGTGCGCGGATGTACCTTCAAAGGCTCTATCACAGGCAAAAAAACTTCCAACGGCGGCATAGCCTCTTATGTCTACGCCGACGGTCTGGTGGAGAACAGCACCATGAGCGGCAAGCTGGCCGGCACGACGACCAACGGCGGCATCGTGGCAGCTCTCTACGGCACCGTTCGCGGCTGTACAACGCAGAAGGAAGCTACCTTCAACACCGGCTCAACCTTCGGCGGCATCGTCGGCCAGGTTTACACCGAGGCTTCTATCTCCGACTGCCGCAACTACGCCGACCTGAAGCCTAACTCGACTTCGGCAGGCGAGTACGCCGGCATCGCCGGTAAGACCTCCGACAAGTCGAATGGCGTGGTAATAAGCCATTGCGAGAACCACGGCAACATCACCTCGAAGAACTACACCGCAGGCATCTGCAGCCGCGTTCTGGCCGGTGTCAAGGTTGAAGACTGCGTCAACTACGGCACCATTACCTCCACGGGCAACAGCTACACCGGCGGCATCGTCGCCAGCCTGGCCGCCACAAAGGCCGATTACCCGGTTGTGGGCGCTTACCGCTGCATCAACTACGGCAACGTCAACGGCTTTACCTCTTACATTGGCGGCATAGCCGGTGAGCTCGGCACCTCCTCGGAAGTGGATTCCTGCCTCAACTACGGCAACATCACCTCGCAGGCCACCTCAAGCCATCTGGCAGTGGGCGGCGTTACGGGCGTGGTACGCGGCAACCTCACTCGCTGTCTCAACGCCGGCCACATCAACTCGGTGGGCCATGGCACAGGCGGCGTAACGGGTCTGGTGCAGAGCGGCAGCATTGACCGCTGCGCTAACCTCGGAAACGTTACCTCCACAGGCCAGTTCCCCTCTTCGGGCAACAAGAACGGTATGGTAGGCGGCATTGTAGGCTACACCGTAAATGCGGCAAAGGTCTATAACTGCTACAACACAGGTGATCTGACCGGCCCGTTGAACATGGGCGGCCTCATTGCCCGCGCCAACGCCAACTTCGACATTCCTCTGGAACATTGCTACACAGCAGGCAAGCTCACCGTTACCGGCTCTGACGAAGACCCCGTTTCGGCCAACCTGTATGTGCGCAACTCCGGCACGAATGTGGTTTGGAAGAACATCTATTACAACTCCGACGTCAACCCCACGTCATACAGCTATGACCCGGGCAACCGCGGCCGCAGCGCCGTTGATTTGCAGAATGTTGAGCTGAGTGATGAGTTTGTCAAGACCCGCGCCATGCTGCCGCGTCTGTCGTGGCTGGCCGGTAACGACGCCGCCGATATGGCAGCTATCTCGCTGAGCTTCAGCAAGTCGGAAGACAACGCAGGCAACATCAACGACATCTTCTACGTGGGCTATCCCAAGGATGGTCTCACATGGGAGCTCTCGCCTGAGCTGCGTATGTCGGTGAGCGATCCCGGCAAGGTATATCCCGTGAAGCTCGGAGCCGCCACCATTAAGGTCAGCACCCCCGACGGCAAGTTTACCCGCACCTTCAACCTCACAGTAAACAAGACCTCGGACGTCAATGAGCTCGGCCTCGACGGCGCCGCGCCTGTAAGAGTCGATTACTACGACATGCAGGGTCTGCGCATTGAGAAGCCTGCACAGGGCATGCTCGTGATAGAACGCGCCGTATACGAAGACGGCACCGTTACCACCACCAAGAAAATCATGCCCTAACCCCCTCGTCCCCCTTAACCCCTTATAACACCTGTGAGGCCGCATCCGCTTTTAGCGCTGCGGCCTCACTTGCTGCTTTTAAGGCCCTTAAGGCCCTTAATGCGGGCGCGGCTAAGGAGTTTAAGGAATTTAGGGAGCTTAAGGAGCTTAAGGAGGGTGCAGAGAGGGGCGGCGCGCTAGCGGCTAAATTGGCTACCCGGCTAAATTAGCTAAAATAGCTACCCGGCTAAATTAGCTAAAATAGCTACCAAGGCTAAAATGGCTACCAAAGCTACCTTAGCTACCAAAGCTGCCATGGCTAAAACAGCGGTTTAACAGTAATTAAGAGGGGCGGCTTGGCAGTGTCGGAAAAAATCAGTAATTTTGCAAATTGTGGAGGAAGTGGGCTTCCTCGGCATTGTTCATTCCGTAACAACCTGCGTATGATAACGAAACAATACAAGCTGGTCAACAACATCACCGGATGGGTGGTGTTTGTCATTGCGTTGGCCACCTATTGGCTCACTCTGGAGCCTACCGCGTCTTACTGGGACTGCGGCGAGTTTATAATTCAGGCCGACAAGCTTGAGGTGGGTCACCCGCCGGGCAACCCCATTTTTATGCTCACGGCGCGTTTCTTCGCCAACTTTGCTTCGTCGCCGCAAACGGTGTCGCTGATGGTGAATGCCATGAGCGGTCTGCTGTCGGCGCTTACCATACTGCTCCTCTTCTGGACCATTACCCACCTTGTGCGCCGCCTTATTGTGCGCCGCAACGACGCCAACATCGGTCTGGGCCGTTATCTGGCCATCATGGGTTCCGGAGTAGTCGGCGCTTTGGCTTACGCCTGGTCTGACACCTTCTGGTTCTCGGCTGTGGAGGCTGAGGTTTACGCCTTTTCGTCGTTCTGTACGGCATTAGTGTTCTGGCTCATCCTCAAATGGGAAAACAGAGCCGACAAGCCCCATTCCGACGCTTATCTCATTCTCATAGCATATATAATAGGCGTCAGCGTGGCTGTCCACCTGCTTAACCTGCTGTGCATCCCGGCCATCGCCCTGGTGTTTGCATACCGCAAGTTCCCCAACATGAACGTGTGGAAGTCATTAGCGGCTCTGGGCATCTCCTTCGGCGTCATAGTGTTGGTGCTTTACGGCCTTGTGCCCGGCTTCATCAAAGTGGCACAGGTGTTCGAGCTCTTCTGCGTCAACACCCTGCATTTCGGCTACAACGTAGGTGTGATTATCTACGCGGCCATCACCGTGGTCATCATCCTGTGGTGCCTGTATGAGCTTTACCGCCAGAAATCGGCCAACGGCATACGCATCTCCTTCATCCTCACCGTGGCCTTCTCGGGCATGCTGTGTTTCACCTCCAGCGGTCTGGTATGGTTCCTGCTGCTGGCAGTGTTAGCAGCCGTGATGTTCATCGTGTTCCGCCGCGGCTTGCCCGTACGCGTGCTCAACGTCATTGCATGGTCCATAGCCGTGATATTTGTGGGTTATTCCTCCTATGCGCTGATACTTATCCGCTCGTCGGCCGACACCCCCATGAATCAGAACTCGCCCGACAACGTCTTCGACCTGGCCTCTTATCTGAGTCGCGAGCAATACGGCGAGACACCGCTGCTCTACGGACCGGCTTACACGGCTGAGTATCAGAAAAAAGACAACGGTGTGAACTCCATGAACTACGGCGGCGCCACGGTGATGCAGCCACAGTATTCGCAGGTTACGGACTACGGCGACGCTGTGATAGGCAAAGCCGTTGAGGGTGCTGCAGCCCCCGCCGCCGCGTCGCTCAACGAGAGTGATAAGGCAGCAAACAACAAGATAGCTGAGCGCGGAGGCGCCGGTTACATTGTGAAGAAGCACACCTTCAAGCCCGTATATAATCCGGAGCTTTGCATGTTCTTCCCGCGCATGTATTCCTCCATGCCGAGCCATCAGCGCGGCTACGAGGTATGGGCGCCCTCGATAAAAGAGTCGAAGGAGGATTACAACAACACTGTTGAGATTCACGCCATTGACCCCAACGGCGACGAAGTGCCGGAGCTGGATCTGAACGGCCAGCCGGTGCCTGTGGGCGACAACATCTACTCCTTCCCGGCCAAGACGGCGTTCCGACCCACCCAGTACAACAACCTGGAATATTTCATGCGCTATCAGCTCAACCACATGTATATGCGCTACTTCATGTGGAACTTTGCCGGTCGCCAGAACGACGTGATGAATCTGGGCGGCGAGCTCGATGCGGGCAACTGGATTTCGGGCATACCGTTCATAGACAACACGCGTCTGGGCGACCAGAGCCTGCTGCCCGATGACCTTGGCAAGAACAACAAAGGCCATAACGTATTCTACATGCTGCCGCTGCTTCTCGGCCTTATCGGTCTGCTGTGGGAAGCCTTCTCCGGCAAACGCGGCATAGAGCAGTTCTGGGTGGTGTTCTTCCTCTTCTTCATGACCGGCATAGCCATCATCCTCTATCTCAACCAGCCCCCTTATCAGCCTCGCGAGCGTGACTACGCCTTTGCCGGCAGCTTCTACGCCTACGCCATCTGGATAGGCATGGGCGTGGCGGCACTGTGGCAGCTGATGCTCTGGGGCGCCGGATATATGGGCCGCAAGAAGAACGGCAAGACGGCAACCGCCGCTCAGGCCGACGAACCGGCACGAAGCACCGTTTCACTGTGGTGCGGCGTGGTGGCTGCCCTGTTGGGCATCTGCGTGCCGCTGCAGATGGTGAGTCAGACGTGGGATGACCACGACCGTTCGGGCCGCTATGCAGCGCGCGATTACGCCATCAACTATCTGGAAAGCACCGAGCCGAACGCCATCATCTTCTGCAACGGCGACAACGACACCTTCCCGCTGTGGTATGCCCAGGAGGTAGAGGGAGTGCGCCCCGACGTGCGCATCATCAACCTCTCTTACCTCTCTTCCGACTGGTATGCCAACCAGCTCTTCATGCAGGCTTACGAGTCGGCACCCGTGCCCATGATAGCCAAGCAGAGCGACATAGCCTACGACAACCTCGAGATACTCCTTGTCAACACCCGGGAGACCAAGCCTATGGAGCTTACCAAAGCCCTGAAGCAGGCATACGAGGGTTACGGCCGCAAAGACTACGGCTATCCCACCATACCCACTTCGGTGGTCTATATTCCCGTAAACCGCGAGGCTATGGTGAAACAGGGTTATGTGTCGCCGGCCGACACCGCCAAGATAGAAGACATCTACATCGACCTGTCGCAGACCCCGGCATATCAGTCGCGAGGCGCGTTGCTGCAGAGTGATGTGCTGATGCTCGACATCATCGCCGCCAATGCCGCCACAGGCTGGCAGCGTCCTATCTACTGGTGCTCGACGGTGGGCGATGATTATTACATGAGCCTTGACAAGTATCAGAGCTCCACGGGCCTGATGCTGCAGCTTGTGCCTTGGAGCAACAGCGGCAACACCGTGCGCGCCGACCGCTTCTTCAACAACGTTACCGGCAAGTTCCGCTGGGGCGGAGCCGACAGCACGGGCCGCATACCCTATTTCGACGAGACCGCCGGTCGCATGATTACCACCATGCGCACATATATGCTGCTCGGCGCCCGCCAGTATTATCGCGAGGGCAAAGCCGCGCAGGAAAGCGGCAACAGCGCCAAAGCCAAAGAGCTGTACGGCAAATCGGCCACGCTGCTGAACCTCATCACCGACAAACAGTCGGACCGCGTGCGCCCCTACGGCATGCAGATAGCACCCGACATGGCTCGCCTCTATCTGGACCTGAGCAAGGCCACCGGCGACAAGCAGCTGGCTCAGCGCGGCCTGGAACTGGCTCGCAGCATGGTGCTGACCTACGCACAGTATGTGGCTTACGAGCAGAACATTCGCCTCAACTTCGGCAACGTTTCCCTGACTATAGAATCGACCCAGATACCCCATCGCTACTGGGGCATGGTGGAACTCTTTGAGCAGCTTGGCGGCAATTACAACGAACTGAAACAGCAGAATCCTGTGGTAGCCGGCCTCAACGAGGAACAGCTGCGCGAGAACTATGAGCAGGTGCGTGCCACCCTGGAGAACCCCGACATGAGCGAAGGCGCCATGCAGATTGAGGCTAACGCCTCGCGCATAAAAGGGCTGAAAGACCTGTCGCCTGCCGAGTATGCCGCCCAGCCTCAGGAGCTGCGCGAGCTCGACACCATCTTCTATCAGCTGGTGGAAGACCCCGCAGTGGTAGGTGCCACGCCTCAGGACCTGCAGGAGGCACCCTCGATGAAATATATTGACCTGGAGCGTCAGAAACGCCTCTATATGCAATATAAGCGTTCGCGCGGCATCTAAACTATGCTGATAGAACGCCCTCCCGGCATATTCCGTCTCCTTTTCCCCATAGCACTCTTCCGGGTGCCCAAAGGGAAAAGGAGCGCGCCGCGCGAGGTTTATCTGACCTTTGACGACGGCCCCGTGCCGGAGGTAACGCCCAAGGTGCTCGACATCCTCGACCGTTACGGCGTGCACGCCACCTTCTTCATGGTTGGCGACAACGTGCGGCGACATCCCGAGCTGTTGGAGGAAGTGCGGCGGCGCGGCCATGCCGTTGGTAACCACACCTTCCATCATCTGCAGGGAGCGCACGTAACCACCAAGCGTTATCTGCGCGACATCATGGAGGCCCACAAACTCATCGGCAGTCCACTGTTCCGTCCGCCACACGGATGGATGCGTCCGCGACAGGCCCGCGCCATGCGCAAGGTCTTCACCCCGGTGATGTATGACCTGGTGACGCGCGACTATTCGCGGCGCCTAACGGCCGAGCAGGTGATGCAGAACGTGCGGCGCTATGCCCGACCGGGAGCCATAATAGTGTTTCATGACTCGCTGAAGGCCGAGCCGCGTGTGCTGAAGGTGCTTCCCGAGGCCATAGAATGGCTTCTGAGCCACGGTTATACCTTTGGCAGACTCGATAGCCTTCAGCATGCCAAAGGGGGCGAGAAGGGCTGAGAAGAGCCTTCCTGAACGAGTGAAAGAGGCGAGATGATGTATTATGAATGATATGAAGAAGAAAGTCCTGATTGTGGGCGCCGGCGGATTCATGGGCAGCCATTTTGCCGAGGCAGCCCTGCAACGCGGCTGGGAGGTAACGGCCGGTGTGCGGCAGTTGACCTCGAGGAAGTATCTGCGCGACGAGCGCCTGCGCTTTGCCGTGTTCGACTTCGACAACCCCGACACACTTGCCGACACACTGCGGCAAAACAGTCCGGAAGGGGGCTGGGATTATATCATCTACAACCTTGGCGCCACCAAAGCCCTCCGTTTCGAGGATTTCAACCGCATCAACTACCAGTATCTGCGCTCCTTCCTCGAAGCCCTGAAAGCCGTCGACAAATTGCCCGAAAGATTTCTGTATATGAGCTCGCTGTCGGTGCTTGGCAAAGGCGACGAGAAAGGATATGCCCCCTTCACCGAAGAGAGTCCGGCCATTCCCGACACCCGTTACGGCGCGTCGAAGCTGAAGGCCGAGATGGAAGTGATTATGAGCGGAGTTCCGTATATCATCTTCCGCCCCACCGGCATCTACGGACCCCGCGACCACGACTACTTCCTGATGCTTGAGAGCCTGCAGAAAGGCTTCAGCTTCGGAGCCGGCTACCGGCGTCAGCTGCTCACCTTCATCTACGGTCCCGACTTGGCTCAGGCCGCTTTGGAAGCCCTGCTTAAAGCCCCCGCCAACAGCACATATCTGCTTAGCGAAGAGCGCTGCTACACACAGAAAGAGTATCGGCGCATGGCCGCCGGCGCGTTGGGCAAGAAACACGTTTGCAGCATCACCGTACCGCTGTGGGGCGTGAAGATAGTAAGCGCCATAGCGCAAAAAATCGGTGCGGCACGCGGCAAGCCCTCCACGCTCAACAGCGACAAATATAACATCATGCGACAGCGCAACTGGCGCGTGGACACCACGGCGGCACAACGCGATTTCGGCTTCACTGCGCCGACATCGCTGGAACAGGGACTGCGGCAGACCGTGGAATGGTGCCGACAGGCCGGATGGCTGAAAAAGTGATACCAAATCGATACAATGTCCGCAGACACCCTACACACGCCTCATCAGTCAGCGCCTCAGTCAGCGCATCAGTCAGCTCGTCAGGCGCCGAAGCACGTAACCCGGCAAGCGGCTCGTCCGGCGGCTAAACAGGTTGCTGCACAGGCTTCCGGGCAGACAGCGCATTTGCCTGCCGACAGCGTGACATTGGCCGACTCCCTGGCACGCGCGGATTCCCTGAAGGCCCTGAACGTGCATGAGGCAATGGTGTTTGACCGCGCCGAACCCCTCTTCCGCCAGGAACCGCGCGACAACGCTATAGGCTTCGGCGATTCGTGGCTGATGATAGGTCTGCTGATACTCATGGTGGCCATAGGCCTGAAGTTCCGCAACTCATCGAAGTTCATCGCCTCGCTGCTGCGCGAGACCACTAACACGCGCCGGAGGCACAACGTGTTCGACGACACCGTGCGCGAAAGCTCCTTCCTGCTGCTGCTCAACGTGGTGGCGCTGCTGAGCGGCGGACTGCTTCTCTACCTGGCTCTGACGGCAGGCACCCAGCCCGAGCTGCCCGCAGCTTTGGCTACCATGGGCGTAACGTTGCTCTATGGCCTGTTTATATGGGTTGCCTACTGCGTAACCGGCTGGATTTTCAGCGATTCCGACACCATGCACCTGTGGGTGCGCGGACACACGGCCGCCCAGGGTCTCCTTAGCATTTTGCTTTTACCCCTTGCATTGGCCGCCGTAGTGGACCCGCCCATAGCCCCGGAGGTGGCATGGGTGGCCGCAGGAGTCTTCTTAGTGGCCAAAATGCTGTTCATTTTCAAGGGAGCAAGAATTTTCTTGCACGGATTTTCCTCCATTATGCTCTTTTTTTATTACCTTTGCAGTCTGGAAATCGTTCCATTGGTGCTGGTCTACATTGGGGTTAAACAATTATTGGCCGTGATGGGATAAAGTGGTTTCCATTTGGTAGTAAAGTTGATGAAAGTAAAGAAAATATTGATTTCTCAGCCTGAGCCGGCATCAGGCAAGTCTCCCTATTTCGATATAGCGGCGCGTCATGGCGTGGAGGTGTTCTTCCGCCCGTTTATAAAAGTAGAGGGTCTCACAGCAAAGGAGTTCAGGCAGAACAAAGTGAATCTGGCCGACTACACCGCCGTGATACTGACAGCGCGCACCGCCGTTGACAATTACTTCCGTCTGTGTGAGGAGACCAGGGTGCCTATATCCACCAACACCAAATATTTCTGCACGTCGGAATCGCTGGCTCTCTATCTGCAGAAATATATAGTCTACAGAAAGCGCAAAATCTTCTTCGGCACGTCGGGCAAACTCAACGACCCGCAGCTGATGGCCGCCATAATAAAGAACAAGAAGGAGAAATTCCTTCTGCCGGTGAGCGATATTCACCGTATGGACAATCACGACACCGACGTGCTGGACCAGGCCGGCATTGACTACACCAAGGTGGTAATGTATCGCACGGTGAGCAATGACTTCGGACCCGACGAGCATCTCGACTACAATATGCTGGTGTTCTTTTCGCCGGCGGGCATAGACTCGCTGCTGAAGAACTTCCCCGACTTCGATCAGAAGAAAAACGGCATCCGCATAGGCTGCTACGGCAAACATACCTGCGACGCAGCCGAGGCAGTAGGTCTGACAGTGGACCTGGCAGCGCCGAGCGCCACCGCCCCCTCCATGACGTCGGCTCTCGACGAATATCTGGCGAAGAAAGACTGACAGCAACCGGCGCACCGCAAGTCCCGCAGCCGCCGCGTTTTCAGGGAACAAGGCCATAAGGTCGGCCCGGAAAGGGGCTGACGCAGTTTTTATTTTTTATCCTCTTTGCTATGAAGGATTACGACCCCTCGCGCCCGCAACCGATGACGCTGCACGAAACAGCGTTTCAGAATCTTATGCAGCGGCGCGTGCACAATGTGCTGCTCATAGCCTCGCCCTACGACACCTTTATGCTGGAGGAAGACGGGCGCGTGGAAGAGCAGATTTACAAAGAATATACCGACCTGAACCTGAGCGGCGCCCCCCGCTTTATCAAGGTAACGGATTTCCGTCAGGCCCGCGAGCGAATGCGCTATGTGCGGCCTGACCTTATTATAGTGATGCCGGGAGTGGAGATAGGCGCCACGCTGCAGGAAACGGCACAGCTGCGGCTTCAGCACCCCGGCATACCTACGGTGCTTTTGCTGCCCTTTGCACGCCAGGTGAGTCGCCGCCTGGCCAACGAAGACCTCAGCTGCGTGGATTTCGTGTTCTCGTGGCTCGGCAACGTAGACCTCATCCTGGCCATCATCAAGCTGATAGAAGACCGCCTCAACGCCGCCAACGACATTCTGCAGGTGGGCGTGAAGTGCATAATGATGGTGGAAGACACCACACGCTTCTATTCGGCCATGCTGCCGCTCCTCTACCGCTATCTGCTTACCCAGAGCCGCAATTTCAGCGAGGAGGCCCTCAACGACCACGAACGGATGCTGCGCATGCGCGGCCGCCCAAAGGTGCTCTTCGCTCGCGATTATGACGCCGCCCGCCAAATCTTCTACCGCTACGGCAAGAATATGCTTGGCGTAATCACCGATGTGCGTTATCCGCTCAACGGACAGATGTGCCAGGACGCCGGTCTGCAGCTGGCGCGCAACATACGCGCCGAGCATCCCTACATGCCCCTTATCATAGACAGCACGGAGAATGTGAACCGGGCACCGGCGGCCGCCTTAGGTGCCATGTTCATTGACAAAGAGAGCAAGACAATGCCGCAGGATTTGCGCGATGCTCTGCGCCGCAATTTCGGCTTCGGCGATTTCATTGTCTACGACCCGGCCACGCAGATGGAGATAATGCGTATCCGCAATCTTGCCGAGCTGCAGAAAAACATCTTCAACATACCCGCCGAAGCCCTCTTCAGGCTCTGTTCCACCAACGCCGTGAGCCGCTGGCTCAACTCGCGCGCCCTCTTTCCCATTGCCGACGCCATAGAGAAGCGCAATTTCACCTCCATGGACGAGACACCGGCGGTGCGTCAGCTCATCTTCGACGCCATTGTGGCTTACCGGCGCATGAAAAACCGGGGTGTGGTGGCCATCTACAAGCGCGACCGCTTTGACCGCTATTCCAACTTTGCGCGCATAGGACAAGGCTCCATGGGCGGCAAAGGGCGCGGTCTGGCCTTCATCGACACCTTCATCAAACACCGTCCGGCGGGCGATTTCCCGGCCGGGGTGCAGATAGCCATTCCGCGCACTGTGGTGCTTTGCACTGATGTCTTCGACGAGTTCATGGAGAGCAACGGACTGTATGCCAAAGCCCTGTCTGACGCGCCCGACGAGGAGATTTTGGAGGCCTTTCTGCAGGCCGAGCTGCCGCAGGAGGTGAAGGCCGACCTGCAGGCGCTGCTCAAAGTGATGGACAGGCCGCTGGCCATCCGTTCTTCGTCGCTGCTCGAAGACTCGCATTACCAGCCCTTTGCAGGCGTCTATTCCACATATATGGTGCCGCGCTGCCCCGACCCGGCCGACACCATGCGCCTGGTAGAAGAGGCCGTGAAAGGCGTGTATGCCTCCGTGTTCTTCGCCGACAGCAAGGCTTATATGAACGCCACTCGCAACCTCATCGACCAGGAGAAGATGGCCGTGATTCTGCAGGAAGTGGTGGGGGAGACCCACGACGGCTTTTACTACCCCACCTTCTCGGGCGTTGGACGGTCAATCAACTATTATCCGGCTGGAGCGGAGAAAGCTGCCGACGGCGTTGCTGAGGTGGCTGTGGGACTGGGCAAATATATCGTCGACGGCGGCAGAGCGCTCCGTTTCTCGCCGGCTGCTCCGGGGAATGCCATTCAGACCTCAACGCTGCAGACCGCCTTGCGCGACACTCAGACCATGCTCTACGCACTGCCCGATGACCCCGAACAGAGCAAAGCCTTCAAGACCGACGACGGCTTCAACATACGGTCTGTGGCCGTTAGCGACGCCGCCAAGACCGGGGCGCTGCGCTTCACCCTGTCGACGTATGACGCCAACGACGGCGTGTTGCGCGACACGGATGCCGGTCCGGGACGTAAGGTGGTTACCTTTGCCAACATACTGCGCCACGGCGTCTTCCCGTTGGCCGAGTCGGTGCGCCTGATGCTCGATATGGGGCAGAAGGCCATGGGCAGGCCGGTGGAGATTGAGTTTGCCGTGATGCTCAACCCCAAGGCCATGAGCGAGGAGCATAAAGGGGATATCTTCTGGCTGCAAATCCGCCCCATAGTGGATGTGAAAGAGATGCTCGACGATTCCTGGACCCGTATGCCCGACAGCGAGCTGTTGCTGCGGTCGGGCTCGGCGTTAGGCCACGGCATCACCGACGGGGTGCGCACGGTGGTGTATGTGCGGCCCGAGAATTTCGACTCGCTGCGCAATCCGGCCACGGCGCTGGAACTGGAGAAGCTGAACAAAGAGCTAACGGAGGCCGGTGAGCCTTACATCCTCATCGGACCCGGACGCTGGGGCAGCTCTGACCCGGCTCTGGGCGTGCCGGTGAGGTGGCCGCAGATTGCCGGTGCGAGGCTGATTGTGGAAACGGCGCTGCCGGGATACCGCATAGAGCCGTCGCAAGGCACCCATTTCTTCCAGAACCTGACAAGCTATGGAGTGGGGTATTTCACCGTCGACGCGCAACGCGGCGAGGGCTTCATCGACCAGCAGCTGCTCGATGAGACACCGGCAGCCTACGAGAGCGAGACGCTGCGGATGGTGCGTTTTGACGAGCCGTTAGCCATAGCCATCAACGGCCGCAAATCGCAGGGAGTGGTTCTTAGACCCGGTTTAGAGTTGGTTGGCGCTCCAAAGGCATGAATATCTTCTATCCGCTGTTTCATCCGCGCAAGGCGTTGAGGGCATTTGCCCGCGAGAGTGAGCTGCAGACACAGCTTGCCGAGGCTGAGGCGGCACAGGCTCAGCTGCAACAGCGAGTGGAGGAGGCCGAGCGGCTTGTGGCCGAGGCGGAGAGGAAGGTTGAAGCCTACAGGCAGCGCATGGAGCAGGCAGAGAAGCATGAGGAAGCCATTATAGCCGCCAAAGAGGACCTGCGCCAACAGCTTGAGGCCGAACGCGCCGAGACGGAGGAGGCCATGCGCGAGATTACCGAACGCCTCGACAAGGTAGACCGTCTGCGCGATGCTTACGAGCGCCGCATTGCCCATCTGCGTCACGCCTTGGCCGAAGCGCACACACGCCTTCAGTTCATGGAGTCCATTGACCCCGACACCCTCGGCGCGCCGCCGACTGTCATTGACCTGAAGCCTGAGGAGAACGATCCTTCACAGCGGAATGTGGAAACGCCGCGACACCGTTCCGGAAAGCCTGAGCGGAAAGGTGCCGATGCCCCCGATGCCCAGCCAACCGACTGGCTAATGGACCTTCCTTAGTCGGGCAGATAGATAGGGTTGTTGCAGGTGCGGAAATTTTTCACTACCTTTGCTACTGATACCTGCAACCCTGACCGGCGATATGGAGAAAACCTGTCTATATGATATTTTCATAAGTTATTCGCGCTTTGACAGAGCGGAGGTGGAAGCTATTATTGAAAAGATAACGGCTAAGATTCCGGATTTGACTTATTGGTTCGACTTTTCGGGCATAGAGAGCGGCGACCAGTTTGAGGATAAAATCGTGGCCGCCATTGACAACTCGGACAGGATGCTCTTTATGGTATCAGACAATGCCATGGCCTCCGAATGGACAAAGAAGGAGGTCAATTATGCCAAAAACACCGGCAAGAGGGTTGTGCCGTTATTGCTTAAGGGAGCGAAACTAAAGGGCTGGTTTCTTTTCAAGTTCGGCGATATTGACTGCATAGACTCCACAGACCCCGCACAGCTCAAGAAGTTCATAGCCAATCTGAGCGCCTGGACAGGGAAGGAGATAGCGGAAATTGAACTTACGGCCTCAGATGTTGAAGACGAGGAGGAGGAAGAGAAAAAGCCTGAATATGGCAAAACCGATTATGGCGAGAAGATGAAGCAGCCGCCGCAACCCTCTGTTATTAAGGGCCTTTACACCCTTGAGCGCGCCAAAGCGTTGTTTGACAAAGCCCAATATGGCGAGGCGGTGAGCATCTATGCTTATCTGGCCAAACAGGGAGTGGCAGAGGCGCAATACAGGCTCGGATATTGCTATTATTACGCCAAGGGTGTTAATCAGGATAACAAAGAGGCCGCCAAGTGGTATCGGAAAGCGGCGGAACAGGGTCATGCGGAAGCTCAGTATAAACTTTGTTGCTGCTATTACAAGGGTCGCGGGCTGAAGAAAAATTATGCCGAGGCTACAAGATGGTGCCGTAAGGCCGCCGAGCAAGGGAATGTCGATGCGCAAAGCTTCCTTGGATACTGTTATGCCAAAGGCCAGGGAGTGAAGCAAAATGACAAAGAGTCGGCCAGATGGTGTGCAATGGCTGCAGAACAGGGCGATTTCGCGGCACAGACGAATCTTGGTGTCTTTTATCAGAAAGGAATAGGGGTTAAGAAGGATGAGAAAGAGGCTGTGAAATGGTACCGTAAGGCAGCGGAGAATGGCAATGCGGTGGCACAGGCTAACTTAGGGCAAAGTTATTATTACGGCAACGGTGTGAAACAGGATTATGCCGAGGCTTTGAAATGGTATAAGAAGGCTGCGGGGCAGGGAGATGCCAAGGCTCAGTCGCAGTTAGGCTATTGTTATTATTACGGCGAAGGGGTGAAGCAGAATTACGAAGAGGCCGTGAAATGGTTTACAAAGGCGGCCGAGCAGGGGGATGTATCAGCCCAATACGACCTTGGCGTCTGTTATTATCTTGGCAGCGGAGTAAAGAAGGATGTAATAGAGGCGTCAAAATGGTATAAAAAGGCTGCGGATCAGGGTCATGCAGGAGCCAAAGAGCGTCTTAGGAAGATGTTTGGATAACCGGGAAAGGCACTCCGGCGGCGTCTGACAAGATGGCTGAAGGAATATCCCTGCGAGTCGGTTTTTAACCGGGGATAAGTTTTGGGGAGGAATTTGCATCGGTGGCGGGAATTGATTACCTTTGCAGATTAAAAAGAGACTGAATACTATGATATCGCAGAAACTTCAGGATGCTCTCAATGAGCAGATAGTAGCCGAGATGTGGTCGGCAAATCTTTATCTCTCCATGTCGTTCTTCTTCGACGGCGAGGGCTTCTCAGGCTTTGCCAACTGGATGAAGAAACAGAGTCAGGAGGAAACCGAACATGCCTATCAGATGGCAGATTTTATCATCAAACGCGGCGGCAAGGCTGTGCTTGGCAAGATAGAGGCAGTGCCTCAGGCCTGGGAATCACCTCTGGCAGCTTTTGAGAATGTGTATGCTCACGAATGTAAAGTGTCGGCACTCATCAACTCGCTGCTTGACCTGGCTGAGGAAGAGCGCGACCGCGCCGCTCAGGACTTCCTGTGGCAGTTCGTACGCGAGCAGGTTGAGGAAGAGGCCACCGCTTCGGGCATCGTTGACCGCCTGAAACGCATGGGCGCAACAGCTATCTTCAACCTCGACCAGGAATATGGCGCCCGCAAATAAGACCCCATTCGACAAAAAATGTTAATGCCGGGGAAATAAAAACTAATATGCGTAAGGCTCTGCAAAGAACAGAATTTTT
>UMIH01047476.1_pt1 | contig 29978 bp, 37 predicted proteins | sample 1965771 | NCBI WGS metagenome assembly UMIH01 (sample SAMEA4836120, study PRJEB28245) | human gut metagenome | biome: gut microbiome; material: fecal sample | place: Denmark | collected 2008
GGTGGCGGCACCAATCCCCAACCGGGAGAAATCAGTCTGGCCCACAACGGTTTGCTCTTTCTAGACGAACAACAGAATAAATACTTTAACCATTCGTATAGATTGATTATCAATCATTTATGAAGAATGTTAAATAATGCAACCTTTTGCATATTTGGAAACTTACAGCCGTGAAAAGTAGGGTAGGCTGGGGTTTAACCGACTATCAGCTTAAAATATTACCCCATTCCCCTTATCTAAAACTACTTGAATACCTATCTTATCAAATACTTCATCTATGTTATTCATTAGCTGTTCATCAGTAGTAACAGCACTAGCTTCTTCTTTCTGTAGCCTTATCTGTTCATTTACTAACTCTAGTAGTATATCCATAGCATAGTACATATCATTACATATATCTTCCAGTAATGTATCTGCCATTAACCCATTAACTATACTATATTCCTTATCTTTATAACCTACTATACTAGTTGGCTCTCCATTAGTCAAAGGTGTAATATAATAGAAGTTCAATCGTTTGCTAGTAGGATGAATCCACTTACAGCCTTCCCTGTATATATCCCTAATACCTATATACTTCTCATCTAATAACTCCAGAAGATAATTAGTAGTTAGTGCATTACCCTTTACTTTCATCTGATTCAAAGCCCCACCTTTATCAAAGTGGTTATAGAAAGAAGTCTGGTTCTTTACTAACTGGCTAGCAAATATAGTCATACAATTATCTATCTGCATCCTTATTTGCTGAATAGCACATAGATAGTTCTTAGACTGGCATAGTGTTATAAATCCATCATAGATAGTATTAGCTATAACTAAAGTGCCTAATGTAAAATGGCTTCTTCTAATACAATCTAATGATACCTTATAGGCTGGGTTATCTATACCTTCGATAGCATCCACTATCTTTCTTCCATACTTCTTATACTCCATACATCTTAAAATAAAAAAGGCTAGCCGAAGCTAGCCCCATTGTTTGAAGTCCTTCCAATTACTGACCTATCAACTCCTTCAAGGCTGCTTTATCATCCTCTGTAAGAGATTGAATGTAGCGATAAGCCTTAGCCTTTCGCATTTTAGACTCCAAATCGTCGCTTGGAATCGCCAGCACAGCTTTAAGATTGGCTATGTATAGTTCATATCTTGCGATATAAGTTTTACATTTAGCCGTAACCTGTTCTACAGTGTCGTTGTCTGTAATATACAAACCAACACCAAAAGCCTTACTTAAATCCTTGCGGTCTGCTGAAACCAATACTGAAAGAACATCCATCTGTGATTCTTGATTCTGTATCATAATATAAAAAGTTTAAATTATGCCAGCACACTATTATACTGGCTATTCAGACAAATAGTGCTATCAGAATCACGCTGCAAATGTACTACAAAGTAGCCACATAAACAAATAGCCTGCAATCTATCACCAGACTACAGGCTAAATTTATTTACTTTCTAAATATCATCCGATAATGATAATCTACACCAAACAAGGCACCAGCAAAGGTACAAGTTTCACCAAAGGCAATAAGTACGCTGCTGTCTATTATTCCTAATGGTGCTACACAGAACCCTCCAATTAATAAACCACAGCCTACTATTACTAATACTGCTGCTGATATTAATTGTAAGTTTAGCTTATCTTCTTTTGTCATTCTGCTGATTGTTTAACTTTAATTTCTTGAATGGATGTATCTACTAATGCTATTACATCAGCCTTATTAGCTGCTGGAAGGTTATAGTTATAATTAACTAATCCCCCATCCAGTTCACAGTAGTTAGCATCACCAATATATTTCATATCTTCAATAAGGTAGATACTAACATTATAGTTCATCTTTCCATTCATATCAATATTGAATGTACCTTCTAACTTCATTGTTCCATTATCTGTTACTACATTGTAATTTGTGTGCTGCATTTCGATAGTTGTAGCCATAGTTTTAAAGTTTAAATATGCTATTGGTTATATCTGATTATTAAGGTATAGGCATTGGCATAAGTGCTTGTATAGACCTTTGTAACTGGTTATCAAACCATAAACATAGCCAGCAAATAGAAGATGTGCTATTATTATAAAGTGAACCAGTATATTTCTGTGAAGTTGTTTCATCATTAACTGTAAGTGATTTAGGTAGACCACTAGCAGAAGCAATCTGATTAATACCTTTGTTATCCTTACATAGCTTAACTGCAATATTATTAATTGTGCCACCTCTATAAGTAGAACCTACTGCACTAAATTGTAGTTCCCAATCATAGTACTTAGTATTATTTTCTCTTTGCTGTGCCTTAAAGATAATTTGTACCTTCTGACTTCCTGCTACTACATCTGCTTTAACTTGTATAGATGCTACTGGCATAGGTAAGGCTAAGAATCTATCATTAGCATTACCTGTATGTGGTGAAGTAGGTGTACTAACTGCATTAGTTAAAAACTCATATACTTGTACAGTCTTACCTTTAAACTGCTGCATTTGTGTAGTCCACCAGTACAACTTTCCACTATACCAATAAGATTTACTACCATCTGTTACTAAAGCACCTCTATGAAGGTTCAACTTACTTCCATCAGTACCATATACTACATATATATCATCTTTAGTAAGATAAGTTAAACTAGAAGTATCACCCCCTGGTGTGCTAGATTCTATACCTGCTAGTGGTTTTTCATAAGAAGCGTGATTACTAGAAGTTACACCGCCTATATTTTGTACAGCACCATCTTTATAAGTAGCATACAAAGGCATAGTAGCACTATGTTCATAATTTCTAAAGTCACCCAATCTATAAGGACTATTAGAACCGCCAGTAGGTTTATTGTATGTGTAGCCTTTATTTCCATTAGCCTTAATAGCACTTACTAATGAAGTTGGGTTATTGGCTTGAATTATCTGGATTCCATAGTTCCTATTCTTCAACTCTCCTAAAGTCATTGTAGATACAGTACTATGTATAGGCTTCCACTTTGACCACGGATTCACATTACTACTAGTACATAATCCACCTACATTTCTATTTGATATGCCTAATGTGTTTCCGACTAAACTTGTTGTTATACCCGAACTCGCTAAAGCCATATTATTTAGTTTTTATATTCTTTAATTCGTCTATCTCTTTTTTAAGGTCTATAATCTGTGCTTGTAATACTGCTACATACTGTGCATAATTGACAGATAGATATTTATCTTCTGTATTATCTTCTATAACTAGTTCTGGATATAGTTCCCTTACTTCCTGTGCTATGAATCCTATACAGTCCTTACCATCCTTCTTATATGTAACAGGTTTAATGTAACCCCTATTCTCTAATGGCTGAATGTCTGTTTTAAGCCTAATATCAGAATAAGCAGTCACTTCACCTGTAGCTGTAAGTGTACCGACTTTAATGTTAGTTGGTAATTTCAAATAAGCATTACCACCACCGTTTACACTAACTGCCGAACTGGTATTAGTAGCTGTAGCATCTTGGATATAAATACTTCTAGTAGTACCCCAATTTGCCGTAGTAATGTTAGCAGTACCATTAAATGAAGTACCGTTAATAGTTCTAGCTGTCTGTAGTTTTGTAGCACTACCAGCGTTACCACTGATACTAGCACTACTAGTAATGAATCCACTATTATTAGTCAAATGGCTGGTATGTGTTGGTACATTTACTGTTACTGCTGTACTACCATTATAGGACTTAGTACCAAATGAACCTGCTGCAAATGATATAGAATTAGTAACCTTATTAGCTGCTGCTACTGTATCAGAAATATATGCCACATTTCTACTTATAGCTGCTGGTGCAGATGTAGTAGGTGCTACTGATTGACTACTAGCAGTATATGAAGATGTTCTCAAAGTAGGTGTTATAAATCTACTGACATAGAAGTTATATTTAGCCCCACCTCTCACATATACATATTCTGTAGAAGAATTTGTTAGCTGTCCCAATCCTCTTAAACAGCTAGATGTTCCAGCACCTTCTTGATAAGCGTGTATAGTTCTTACTACTTGAGTCCAGCCCCATTGTGAACCATTAACTGTATAGTCCAGTATTAGAGCCATATTTTTATCACCTCTACTATTCCAAGTAGCATTAGCATTAGTATTGCCTTCGATTCTGATTCTTGTTTGTTGTGAGTTTCCAATAACCATAGTTACAGGATACCAAGTATTATTATTCAAACCAGAGGTATCTATTGTTACAAGTTTATAACTCTCAAAATCAGTATGGTTCATTCCATCTAACTTGTCTGAATTACTAGCGTATGGAACTGTAATATTATTAGTAGTGCCATTTTTTGTCCAAGTAAGGTAATTGCCATTAGTTCCTAATGCAGATACATAACTGCTATTATGATTATGGCTACTAGCTGCTTTACCATTTAAGGCATCTTGTAAACCACTAACATTACTAATTGAATGACTATGCGAACTGGCTGCTGCACCTACACTAGCTGCTGTTATATTGAAACTCTTTGCAGCACTACCATCATAAGCACCCTGTGAAGTACCATTCAAGCTAATAGTAAGTGCATTAGGATTTTTTAAAGCAGAAGGTACTGTAGGATATGCTGGTAAGCTGATAGTATTTCCACTAACATTATAACTTGTTGAACCAACCTTAACAGTACTAGCATAATTATGTGTATGCGTACTGGGGGTAAATGTTGAAGGTTTACTACCAATTTCAGACCAGCTATAAGAAGGTTTAGTATCAGTTATCCAGTTTGGCTTATCTGTTAAATCATTCCAGCTACTTACACCACCGCCAACATTATCAATCAATTCCCTTAGAATCCTACCTTGATTGGCTGAAAGTGCTGCATCTGTAGCCGTACTGGTTAAAGCATCTACTATAGTAATACTACCACTTCCACCAGAAGCACCTGCACCATAGGCTGAAATTTCCTTCTCACCAATTACATTCACTTTAACCTTCAAATCTCCATTGGAATCAAAGTAAAAAGCCTTATTCCAGTTAGTTACCACACCATCCCAATTAGTAACCTTAGCAGATGTTATTCCATCCAGTACAGACTTATTAGAATGTGTATGCTTCTTGCTGTTGGCATCATTCCAGTTGGTTCTTTCAGTACTAGTAATATGTAATGTAGTGTTACCTATATGTGCGTTAAAGTCTGTAGAACTAACTGCACCCAAACTAGATAAAGTAGGATAAGCAGGTAAACTAATAACATTGCTAGCAGCATTATAAGCAGTATTACCTACCTTAACCAAACTGGCATAATTATGTGTATGTTCAGAAGGTGTAAAGGTGCTAGGTTTACTAGTAATCTCATTCCAACTATAAGAAGGTTTTGTAGATGTTATCCAACTAGGTTTATCGGTTATATCTTCCCAGCTAGAAACACTACCTTTAGAATCTATCATATCTTTAAGGATTCTACCCATATTAGCACTTAAAGCACAGTCAGTAGCTGTACTGGTAAGTGCATCCACTATAGTTACAGTTCCAGCACCCGAAGTAGTTCCAGCACCATAAGCACTAATTTCTTTCTCGCCTATTACATTAACTTTTGCTCTTAAATCACCTGCACTATCAAAGTAAAACGCTTTATCCCATATTGCTTTATCTAGTTTGTTATTCCAACTAGTAAGATTGGTTTCTGTTATCTTATCTAATGTAGTCTTATTAGTATGTGTATGGCTGTTCTCATTCCACTTAGCTATATTAGCATCTGTAAGTGCTGCTGGCTTCCCTTCTATATTAGTCCAAGTAACCTTAGTACCATCACCATTAACCCACTTCTTAGAAGTTGCATCATACTTTAATATCTGACCGTCTGCCAGATTAGTCAGTGTTACATCTTCCAATTTAGATAATAGTGTACTACCACCAGTTCCAGCTTCTAATATCATCTCTCTTAATATCCTACCTTGATTGGCTGATAAAGCAGCATCTACAGCTACAGAATCCAAACCATCATAAATAGTAACTGAACCTGTAGAAGTGCTTCCACCACCTGTAGAACCTTGACCATAAGCAGTAATTTCACCTTCACCAATTAAGTTTCCAGTAAACACTACCTTTGATAAATCTACAGTATAAGAACCATCACCATTATTAACAGCAGGTAGAAAGTTCCCACTTAAAGAAGAACTTCCCCCACCACCGCCAACATTAGTAACAGCTACATTACTGGCATTAACTACACCGTTACGAAATGTCTTATTTATGTTTGTTCTTGTAAATTGCATATTACTTCTTCTCTATTAACCGTATTTCCTGCTTACATAATCTATAATCTGTAGTAATGCTATCCACTATAAAGGTTTTATTTGGAAGATGGTTATCAGTCATAGTAGCATATACTTTAAACTTGTTCTGTAGGTTCAGATTCAGAATAGCAGAAGGTGTACTATATTGTGTTACTAACCTATATATAAGATGCTCTTCCAGTCTATACATCTGCTTAGTAGCCTTATTATATACGTTATCCAGATAAGTAAAGCTAGTACCATTAGCACTATAGCAAACTGCACTATAGTTACATTCCTTATTATCCCAAGTACATATAGCAAATTCTTCTGAATCCATCTCATTTACAAAGTCCTCGTTTATAATGTTGCTGTATTCAGTATCAGAATCCTTTTCTTCTTCCTTCTGGAAGTTCTGAACTTTAGCCTGTATATCGAAGTCAGATAACCAAACAGCATCACATCTATAGCTATTATCTACTTTGTGTGGATGGTATAAAGTAAATGTAGGTTTACCAGTAATTACTTCATTAGTATTAGGCATCGGAATAGCATAACCTTCACCATCTATCCCCATATTCCAAGTAATGTTATTTTTAACTGGGAATATCCTGTTAATACAATGGTCTGACTGTCCTTGATTATCAAAGTATAATTTGAATGTACTATCTGTAGTAGTCCACCTAGAACCATTCCAGTACATACTACCATACTTTAACTTACAGTCTATGTAAAGATTATCTGGGTTGAAGTCATCTTTCTTGTTACTATACCCCTGCATTATATACATTTCAGATTCCCTATCCATAAATAGGAAGTTACCCTTAATAATCAGATAGGTAGAACCACCAATGAAGCTAACATTATTATCATTTACTTCCAGTTCAAACAATGGTCTTAGTTTACCATCATAAGTATTATGAACGTGTAACAGTACATAGTCTGTAAAATTAATATTATTGTACTTCTTATTAAAATCAGTAACCTTATCAAAGAAGGCTTTACAGATAGTAGCACCTACATAGTTCTGTGTAGTAGCATAGTTAATAGTAGAAGGTGCTGATACTTGTGCTAATGTAGCCTTATTGTAATAGTAGCATTTATAGTTGCTGTTCTTTAGATACTTAAAGAAACATTTGTGCATACCACCTTTACCATCTTCATTTACTTCCTGCACATAAGACCAGCTACCACCATAGTTGGTTAAATAGTTCTCATCCCAGATACTAGGTATAATGCTGTCAAAGCTGTATAGACTGTCTTTAACAGTAACCTTATTATATACATTATCTAAGGATAGCTGACCACCATTTTCAACATAATCACTGGCTTCTATCTCCTTAGACTGCTGTAATGTAACCTTAGTGGATGCTGTACTACCAATGGTAAACTTATAGTAGGTATTGATTCCCTTCTTAACAGCATCATAATCCAAGAAGTAAACCTTATCCCCATCAGCTACAGCAGTTACATTAAGGTACTTGCAAACTTCTTCCAGAACTTCCTGCATAGTCATAGGTTCATCATCTTCATCAAAGAAGTTCTGTTCACTGATATACATCTTACTAGGTAAACAAAAGTCAGATGTAGCATTTAATTGTGTATTATCCGAAATATAGAAGGAACTATAAGCATTACATTTACTAAGCAGATGGTTTATAATCTGGGTAAATGAAACTATATCTTTCTTACTGCCTATAATGGTGTACTTATAATACTGTAATGTACTAAGTGCATCTATGGCTTCTACCTCTATTTCTTCTAATTCATTCTCATAGCCTTGGCTGTATAGATTGGGTGTAACATACCCAACCCATACAATACCATCAGCATTACTAAGAACTACCTTATTCTGTTGTGCTGTACTACTATACAAATCAAACTTATAATCGTCTGTAATCATTCCTATAGTAGCACTACTATACTTGCAAGGCTTATATAAATGTGAATCAGAAGTTTCTAACTCGGTTATGAATGGTGTAGCAGATAAAGTAATGTTCTGCACTTCTCCAGAACCTATTTCCAATGTGTATAGCTTCTCATTTATATCATAGAATTGTGCTGTGTATTTCATCTTACTTTAGCTGTTTTGTTATTGTAATTGGCTAGAACTCCTACAAGTTCCTTGCCTTTAATCTTAAATTCTACCTGACCACCGCCAGCAGAACCTATAACCCCATTACCATTAAGCAGGTTAAACAGATTCCTTTGCTGTCTGTTATTAAGAATCATTTCACCAGCATTTACCCTAGCTAAGTTCATATCTCCTATAGTACTATTACCAGCAAATATACCACCAGTACTAAAAGAAGGAATACTAGCCAAAGCTGCTACTACAGCCGCCGCTGCTGCACCTGCTAACAACCATCCTACAAACGGTGTTTGGGCTGCACTGGCTACACCACTGGCAATAGCTTCACCTTTCTTAGCTGTAGTTAATGCTACAATTTGTGGGATAGCTGCTGCTACAGCACTAATCAAATTAGCACCCCAACTTAACCAAGCTGCCGCACCTTCATTGGTCATATTGGTTACAGAACCCATAATAGAAGCTATAGCACCTAAACTTTGTGCGTACTCATTATTCAGTTTGATATTCTTATTAGTAATAGGGTTACTAAACTTAGGAAGTGAAGTAGGTATTTCTGGCTTCACCATACCAGCCAAACCAGCAGGTTTGCCATCTAACTTTCCAATAGGTGCATTAGGATATTTGTACTGGAACTCTATTACCCTCTTCTGTTCAGTAAGTGCATTTAGTTCAGCATTGATTCTTATCCTATCTTCATTACTAATAGCTAGGCTTAATTCCTTTCTTAAAGATGCTATCTGTGCATCCAGTTCTGCTAATGAACCAGTAGGAATAACAGGTTTTAATTTAACCTCTCCATTATTAAGATTATCCTTTAAATCCTGTCCTGCATCAGACATATCTTTCTTAATAGTACCAGCCTTATCAGTAAAGGTTATAGCCTTATCTAGCATATCCTTTACTTCTTCACCGACTTCCGAAGTAAAGATATTCTGGAATCTAATCATATTCTCTAGGCTCTCATCTGTAGCTTCTTCCAGTTCCTTAACACCTTTAGTATAAGTATCTAAACCTTCACTACCTATACCAGCACCGCTAATCATCATTAAGTAACCTAGATTCCTAGTACCTTTAGCATCTGACTTCCTTTGCTTGTACTTCTCTAAATCTGCATATTCCTTAGTAGATGGGTCTAATAAACTCTCATATAGTTTCTGTGCTTCCTTAGCATCATTAATACCAGTAACGCCTTTAGCCTTCATTACTTCTTGAATCTGTTCCCAGAAGTACTTACTTTTACTTTCCCTCTCTAAGATTTCCTTCTTAGATAATTCTATGTAAGTGTTATAGGCTGCTGTTCTTTCTTCATTACTAATACCCTTCTTAGTAATAAGGTATTCATAGTTATTTCTTTCTGCTTCTAATCTATCTGCTTTAGATTCACCGATAGCCATAGCCATCTTAGCATTAGATAAGGCTTCTGTATATCTCTTAGCTAGTCCGATAGCATTTAATATCCCATTCTCAAATACAGTCCAATCACCACTATATAAAGATGAAAAGAAGTTATCTACAGTAGTCTTAGCAGTACCTACTACAGTATTCCAGTCCTGTTGTGCTTCTCTGGAACTATTAACAGCAGCATTAAATGCTTCTCCTGCTGTCATAGCTACACCTAGCACACCAGCAAATCTTCCTATAGTGGCTGTGATATTCCTTCCTACCTGCTGAAACTGCTGTACTTGTTGTGTGGACTGTCTTATGTTGTTATCAAATTGACTACTATTTAATAATAGTCTGGTTACTAAATCAGCCATATTTAATTATGTGTTGTATATTGTTTAGCTTTCTCTTTCAATCTCTTTATATCTTCATTACTAATAGATGTTTCTCCTGTAGTATCACTATCCCAAGTAAACTGCATTATATCAGTAGGCTTTAACTTCTTAGTGCTGTTACATTGTGCAATTACATAAGCTACCATTCTAGCCTGTTCCCAGCTATTTCTGTCCTTCCTATGTAGATTGCTAATCAATGGTTCTAACTCATACATCTGCATCTTATCTAGTACATATTCTGGGTCTAGTCCACCTTCTATTACTAAGGCTGAATATATCTCCTTAGTGGTTAGGACTTTTTTTTAGCATCCGCATTATTAGTAATGAATAGCTGCTGCTTCTCCAGTTCCTTCTTTAAAAAGTTCTGGAACTCTACCATAATACCCATATCTTCATCTATGGCTTCTATCAGTTCTTCAAAGGTTAGTGAACTGTCTGGATTATTAGCCATTAAGACACAGTAGAAGAATAGATATTCATCTGTGATAGTCTTTAACTCAAATGCCTTACCTGTAATCTGTTCATAGATAAATAAGGCTCTAAGAGTATATTTCAATTTGTAGTCTTGTCCTTTAATAGTCATATCAATAAGTATTAAATAATAAAGCCTTTACACCTCCATAACCTAGAGATATAAAGGCTTATAATTATGCTGTCTTTGTAAGTGCTCCAACACCTTCAAATGAAGCTGTAAATGTTGCATTATCTCCATTAGGTGCATTAGCTTCAAGTGCTGTAATAATAACATTACCCGAATATGTTCCAGTAGTGGCTGGCAACCATCCACCAGAAGGAACTTCATCTTTCTTTGTTGCGTAGTCTTTCTCTAAACAGAATACAGCCTTAATAGGTGTTCTGGCTGTCAGCTTATCGAATAACTGGTCAAAAGTCATACCTTCACCATCATTAGAATAAAGGTTCTCGGTACTACAGTTCCAGCTAATCTTTCTAGCAGCCTTAGCTACCCATTTACCACCGCTATCCTTAGAAGTGGTTTCTACTGTTTCTACATTTATACTTAGTTTGTGGCTAGTGGCAAATGCTATAGACTTATCGTCAATAAATAGCATTAAGTCACCACCGTTAATTACTTGTCCTGCCATTTGTCTTTATGTTGAATGTAAGGTTCTGAATGAATGTATCTTCTATATAATCCTCATCTGCATTTGTCATTCTAATATCGTGTATGTTAATACCAGAATAGTTACCCCTCTTACCTTGTAAGGCATTTTTAACCAAGTCAGCAATTTCTATAGATTCATTGTACTTATCAGAAGCTATAACCACTTCCACATAAGTATCTTCACTATATATAAATCTATCCTTACTATCAGATGGTTCTATACTTGTTCTTCTATAAACAATGAATGGAAATGTAGTACCTGTATCAGCTATTAAAGGGTAAATTTTATGTCCTACACTATCTATAACCTTTGCATCATTACTAAGAATATTATAGATAGCTTTACCTACTTGTAAACTCATCGTCTGTTCCTATTAGCTATTCTCTGAATTGACTGGCTTATAAGGTTATCCATATTATCAAAGATTTCCCTTTCCTTATTGGCTTTAGCTGTTCTAAAGAAATGTGCTGCATTAATACTACCTCTATTGGCTGATACTCTCTGCCTTCTAATGGGATTCCTTCCCCTAACAGATGCAGTATTACTACCAGTGGTTCTTCTAACTCTAGTGCCCAGTTCAAAGAACTTCAATCTAAAGTCACCCATAATATGTACTTTAGCTTCTTCTCCGTTTCTATCAGCATTAGCTTTGATTCCACTTATTAAGGTCTTACCATTCCACCAGTTTCTACTGGAAGCTGCCCTGCCTAAAGTCTGCCTTAGCTGCCTTTTAGTTTCACCGACTAAGATACCAGCACCCTTTCTTAAAGCACTTCTATAGACCTGCCTTTGCTGTCTGCTTGTCAAATCTGCAAACATAGAAGTAATCTGTCTGGCATCTACTTCTATATTATTCATTTATCAATTCAGTTACTATGGTTATTGATTGCTTATATAATTCTCGGTTAATACTAAGAATCCTGTACTTATTGCCATTCCAAATAATTCGCATTTGCTCATTAACTTTGTGATATAGCCTTATAGTAAAGGTAACTGTATAGCAGTGGATTATTTCATTATTCTGGTTCTGTCTGTTTCCAGAATTATAAGTAACCTGCGCTCTGGTACTTATAGCATCCTTCCAGTCTATACCATTAGCCCCATATACATCTTTTAGTGTTATAGGTTCTTGTATGGTAATTGGATAATTTAATAGTCCTGCCCTCATTTTATTTCATAGTGTTTATAAAGTCCTATAAGATATTCATAACTATAAGGCAGTTTAACTACCGTACCAAATGCTACAGGCTCTCTATTAGCATATAAGTTACCTATCATTAGTAACATAGCGTGAATTATAGCAGGTGGTAAAGTACCACCTACTTCTAATTCATCTAAAGCTATGTCTAAATGTTTAGATACTGAATCCTCTGCTACAGCTATTAAGTCCAGAATGTACATATCATCTGCCCTAAAATCCTCATCTACTAGCAGGTGTTTCTTTGCTTGTTCTAAAGTTATATACATAGCTTACTACTTATTAAATAGACTATAATTAGGCTTTAAGAACCTTCTTAACAAATGCTTCTGCTCTTCTAGGCTTGGCATCAAAGTAAGCATTGATAACAAGTCTTACTTTACCGTTAGCAGCTTGTGTATATGGGTCTACTGTTAAATCAATTCCACCCCATTGACCGATAACCAAATCAGCAAAATTACCGAAGATTACGCCCTTACCAGCTACAGCAGAAGTAGAAAGAACTGGATAACCGTTTACCTCATTACCTTCCATCAGATACTTACCAGTATCAGTACCCTTGTCAGTAGTCTTTAAATCAGCCTTAGCAGAAGGTGAAACAATAAACTTAATATCACCTCTCACATTCTTAGCTTCCAAATCAGCTTCCATCTTAACAATATCCTTGTAAGTGATAGCATTGCTATCTGCTACTACAGCATTAAGCATACCAGCAGGTTTCTTTGCATCACCAGCTTCACTACCCAAAATAGTAGCTTCAAGTTTGTTGGCAATAGCTGAAACAATATCTCTCTTTAGCATTTCCTCAGCAGAATTAGAGTCTTGAATTAAGAATTGCTTAGATACGTCGATATATGCAGTAAGTCTTTTAGGCTCTAGGTTTACTTCTGAGAATGTACCACCGCCATTAGAAGCAGCATCAACTTCACCAGCCCAGCCTACATTTGAACCAGAATAAACAGGAATAGAAACATTACCTACAAGTCCAGTCATATAAGAAGCACCTGCTTGTGCCAATACTAAATTTGCTCTCAATGGTTCTAGAATACCTAACTTATCTTCTGCTACATTCTCCTGTCCTGCTGTAGCTACAGTAGCTTTAATATCACCTCTTTCCTCGATAGGAAGTACAATCTGTCCGCTATAAGACTGACCAGCCTTGCGCATTTCTGCGATACCAGCAGTTACTACTTCCTGTGCTCTCTCGTCTAATTGTCTGTTATTGGCTACATCATTGATAGCCTTTAAAAGTGAAAACTTTTCTTTCATAGTATTAGTTGTATGTGTTGTTTGTTTAAGGTTATCTTCTTCAATCTTCCTAATCTGAATATCTATATCTGCCACTTCTTTAGTAAGTGCATCAAATTCTACCTGCTCGCCAGCATTTAGCTTTCTTACTTCCTTCTCAGCACCAGATATAATTTCCTCTGCTCTCTTTTGAAGCAGTTCCTTTTTGTCCAGTAGTTCTAAGGTGTTCATTAGTTTAACTTACTCCTAAGTCCAGCGAAGTAATCTTTTAAATCCTCGCTCTCTAAATCCTGCATCTTTCTTAATGCTACAGATGTATCTGGATATGCTTCTTTATATACTGGTGATACATCGAATAATTCTTTGAAGCTATTGATAGTTCTTAAATAACTACCATCTTCCTTCTTAGTCCAAGTATCTTTACCGATAGTAAAGGCAAATGAAGAAGTACTAATATCACCCCTTCTAAGACCTTCTAACAGTTCATCACCTAAAGCAGTGTTAGGTGCTTCAAACCTGTATTTAAGTCCAGTATCATCTATAGTTAATTCTAGGCTTCCAGTACCATATTTAGACCTGGCTAATATACCTCTATCCTCATTGTGATTCAGTAAGCATAGTATATCAGACTTTTCTAAAATACCTTCTAAGGCTGTAGGTTCTATTACTTCAGTAAAGCCACCTAAATCCCTAGACTGCTTACCGAATACTAAAGCATACCCTTCTACAGTCCTAGAATCCATCTTTACAATTTCATTACAGTTTCTTAGTTCTCTCATAGTATTGTTATTATTCCAATAGAATCCAACCAGTATTATCTATCTTAGTCTGTAATGCTGCTACCTGTTCCTTTAATAGCTTGTTCTGTTCCTCTAAGGATTCAACATACTTTCTTAATGCAGAATCATCATAGTTACTAAGTCCAGCCAGTTTCTGTTTCTCTGGTGTTGTGTAGTCATTAGTAGATAAACCTTTGCCAGATACCTTGTCCACCTTATTAGCTATGCCAGCCTTAATAATAGAATCATCATAAACAGTATCAGTAAACTTAGCATTAGCAGGTACATCACATTCTACTGTATGTCCGTTTACAGTATCAGCATTACCACCATCAGCAGGAACTTTAGTAGGAATACTATCCTTTACCTTCTTTAGTTCATCCTGTAAATCGGTTTGCTTAGTAATATCACCTTCTATAGTACCCCATACAGCATTAACTGTACTACCAATCTTGGCACTGATTCTATCCAGTTCTAATACTCCTTCTTTAGTTGCTCTCTGTAGTTCCATTACTTCAAATAATAATTAGTCTGCCCTTTAACTACCTCATCATAATAAGCATCATTAAACATAGCATTAGGACTTTTAAAGCTGTAGCTGTAATAGATTAGTCCAGATTGTAGCTTATCTAGGTCAGATGAATTAATAACCGCCTTATCTATTCTATCTTCTTCTACTATACCAGTCAAATCACCACCTTTAAAATTACATTCTATAAACTCTGCTGGGTTTGTGGTGTAAAGCCTAAGTATAAATTCAGAAGTGTTTCTTACCCTAAATGGAATACCGTCCTTATCTTCCAACTTAATATTGAATACTAAGTCAGTTCCCTTGTAAATTGTCTGTATCATTGATTATATTGTTATTAGATGGAATGTTATTAGCAGCATTTTTAATCTCCATTAGATTAACCTGTATAAAGTGAGAATCCCCACCATCTATAGCAGGTAAATCCAACTGCTTTCTAATCTCATTAGCACTAACCACACCGATATTAAATAGTGTATTGTAGTAGTTTGCTAAAGATTGTTTGTCTGCTCTTAGTAATACAGAAGTATCAAATCTTACATCTATTCTACTCCTTTCAGAAGGCTTATACAGCTTCCTTTCAAACTCTAATTCTATCTTCTCTAGTAATGGTGATAATGTATCAGTAAGAAAAGCTAGCTGGGTAGCCTCAACAGTACTATAACTGCTCTTGGATAAGTCAAATGCTTTAACTGGTGATACTCCGAAGAACCTACAAATATCAATTACATTAAACTGTCTGGTTTCTAATAGTTGTGCATCAGCAGGATTCACTGTAATAGGTTGAAAGTCCATATTACCTTCTAATACAGCCACTCCATTAGGTGTACCAGTAGTAGGACTAAAAGCAGTCTGCCAGCTAGTTTTTAAATCTACCTTCTGCTTACCAGTTAAAGTAGATTGTACTTTAAGAATACCAGCCAGATTAGCACCACCTTTAAAGAATCCTTGTGCGTGTGATTCAGAATCTGTAGCCAGTCCTAAAGTCTGTCTGGCGTGTTGTAAAGTACTGATTCCAGTAATACCATCATAACTAAAGTTCAGTATATGAATCATATTGCAAGGCTCTACCAGTCCTTTAATGCCTACAACACTATATTTAATTCCGTCCTTCTGTTCAGTAATAGTAACATAATCTGGCTGTAAATAATGAAGTGCCACTGCATCTCCTTTAGCATCTCTTTCTATGTAAGCATATCCATTACCTTTAAGTAGTGTACTTACTATCAAAGTCTTTATAAAAGTAAACCTACTCATCTTATTGTTCGGCTCTTTGTTCAGTAAGTAGTAAGTAGGATGCTTAATAAACTTTTCTTTATAACCAGAATCAGTAATATAATATGGCTCTAATGGAAGCTGTGCCACTGCATCACTAATAACATCTACACATCTGTAGACTGTAGATAACAGCATAGCCTTATTAGTGGTATAACCGCCATTCATATTATACATTAAGGAATCACAGAATAACCCTCTGGTTTCCTGTTCTGGTTCTTTCTTTTTAAACCAATTAGTAAAAATTCCCATTAAATAGTCAGTATTTCATTTGTGTAATGTGGTGTTCTCAGATACATACCTAAAGCCTGTATCATTGCTATAGTTCCATCTATCTTCTTCTTATCTACTGCCTTATTCGGTTTAACATTACCATTATAATCAGACTTCAAAGTAACATTTCTAAAGCAGTACCTATTTATTTCATTGTTATCAATAACTGCCTTACCAGATAATATCAGCCTTTCCAGTTCTCTAGTAGGCATATTAAAGTTACCTAGTGTTTGTGGATATTCTTCTAATGGTAATCCCTGCTCTGTAGAATCTATAGCCCATTGTGTAGCATTATACTTGTCATATCCTACAGACTGGATATTAACTACATCAGCATATCTAAGCATATCAGCAGTTATATAGTCATAATCGGTAACATTGCCACTGGTAACAGTAAGATACCCCTGCTGCTTCCAGTATTTGTAAAGTTCCTTATCTGCCTTATCCTTTAATGCCGATTCTGGAAGATAGTAATGTGTTTTGAAGTAGTAAGTACCATCCAGTACTACTAAGTAGGCTACAGCAGTCAAATCCGAAGTAGCAGCCAAATCCACACCTACATAGCAATCCATACCAGCAAACTTATTAAGGTTTACTTCCTGACTGCACTTAATAATATAGTCCTCTGGTAGCCACACATTAGAACTGTCACACCATAAATTCAAAGTCTTAGTTTTAACTCCGACTTCATCAGCAGGGTTATTTATTGCCTGTTGTACCTGTCCTCTAATGTATTTGGAAGTTACTGTAATATCCAAGTTTGGTGCACATTTAACCCAGTTCTTTTCATCTCTCCAATCATCATCAGCATCTAAAGAATAGATAGCTATAAACATTTCATCATCTACCTTTAAGCCATTAAGCACCTCTATAGCTACGGTTCTTAATTGGTAACAGGGTAAAGTCTTATCGAAGCCAGCAGTAGTAATAGTACAAAGATGCGGGTTCATCCTCATCCCCATACTGGACTTAATAACATCACGTACTTTACTATTCTTAGCAGCGTGATATTCCATTATATTCATACTTGTTCGTTAGGCAAGTACCGTCTGGTAGGTAGTTATCCCACAAAGACCGCTCTAAGTTACCTTAGAGTTTAGACTATATCTTAACTTGACCTTTTCCCTTTTCATTAGTGTATTTTACACTAGGCTTAAAACCATCATAATCACATACCTTACACCAAAAGAATCCATAAGCTGCTCTTTTATAACACATTGCATTTCCAATGTTAGATTGTTTATAACCTAATTCTTTTGCAGCATCACTAGCAGACTTCCATTCTTTAATAATGTTCAGTTTTGTATCTAATTGATAAACAGGCTTTTTGTGTCCTTCTGCACTTCTTTCCATAGATGATTTACTTCTCATATCAGCAGTTATAACACCAGCACCACCTTTGGAAATATTAGTAAGATTACATCCAATACTTTTATAGGCTTTTATATAGTATTGTTCCATACCTTCCCATTCACCGTTTGATACTTCATCTATTTGTTCTATGATTGGTTTTAAATCTTTTTGAATCAAAGTTCTTATCCATTTACAAACGTGTCTGCACTCATTATGCTTAGCAGCGTTTATATGTTGTGATAATCTTTGATTTAAACTCTGAATTGTTACCCCTACATATCTAACCTCATTGGTTGTAGGGTCTGTTAAGGTGTAAACTTTCATATATTAAGATTTTAATTATAACTATGAAAGTTTGTCAAGTCCTCCCCATTTCCACCCACTTGGGTGTACTCTACTCACTTCCATCTGTAATAGATGTGTTTTCGATAGTCGTTGAGCCTTCATCTTATCTCTAAGATGCTTGGTTTCTGATTGTCCTTAACTACACGCTTTATTAAGGAGTTCCCAGAAGTTAAAGGAGTTTTAATTGAACAAATCTTTATCCAATAAACCAAAACTGGCATTAAATCCATCCAGTTTACTATCATCAGCAGCCAATACTTTCAACTTGGAATTAGTAAGGTTAAACAGAATATCAGCTCTATAGGCTGTAAGATACTTGCCTTTAGAATCCAATCCCTTACTAAACTTGCTACACATATCAAAGGCTATCTTAGCTTGCTCTTTACTATTAGCAGCCAGTAATACTTCTGCACCATCTTCACCATCAGCTATTAAATAATACAAGCATAAAGCAGCAGCCAAAGCTGTCTTACCCTGCTTCCTACTTACTTCTATATAGCTGCTAGTATATCTTCTGGTAGTAGTTCCCTTCCAGTAGAATCCAACTATATTAGCTATTATAAACTGCTGCCATCCTTCTAAGGTGAATGGTTTACCAGAATGTCTACCTGTATAATGCTTCAATGTGCTAATGAACAGAATGGCTCTATCTACCTTGTCCTCTTTAAATTCCAAATCATCCCTTTGCAGGTCATTCAGGAATCTCTTACAAGCTAGTTTAATAGTTTCACCAGCTATTATTTCACCATTAAGAACCCTACTACAATATTCATAGTAAAGTTTGGTATTCATTACCTAGTTTCCTTTCCTTCCTTTATAAACTGCTCAAATGGGTTATATCCGTCCTGTTCTACTTTAGGCAATTTAGTTCTAGCCTTAGCTGTTAGTCCGAACTCCAGCATAACTTTCATAGCTTGCGTTTGAGCATCTTTAGCAATCTTAATAGCTGGGTGCGGTGCTATGTTACCTCTATCACTGGTAACAGTCAAACCTTCATCTTCTAACTGTTTGGATGCCTTAATGAACATACTGTAGTTTCTAGCCAGCATCGTTAAAGCTGCACTATCCACATTCTCTAACATACCAGTACTATCCAGCTGTTCCAGTACATTCTGCATATATACCTTAGCATCCTTTTCAATGTCCTTTGGAATAGTGTAATTTATCATATTATAGTCTTTTTAATTTTTATAATTTATAAAGCTATGCAATGGCTCTAATTGACTTATAATCACTACAATACAATTATTAAAGAATGTGAATTATTTATTTGGAAGTCTGTTAAGGTATTAGTAAATTTGTAATACAATTAAAGGCTAAACTATGGAAAGAAGAAGTAATTACCCAATAGAAATTAAAGCTAAAATAGACCTAAATACCGACCTGCTACTAACAGAACTACAGCAATTACTAGGCAAAGACAGGTCTAAACTACTAAGATTGATAATAGCAGATTTCTTTAATAGAAATATTGATATTATAGATGAACATACTAACCACAAATCAGATAAAGCACCACTAATAGAAGCCATACTAAAGGACTTCTTCAATTATAACAGGGAAACCATTAACCAGTACATTAAATTCAAGAATGATAAGACCACCTAAATCAGTCCTTCTACAGTATGTATATGATTACGGACTAGACAAAGCAGCAGCATTATTTCACATTGATATAGAAACAGCAGATAAGATAATTAACTGGAAGCCACAATATGACCAGTACAGCTACAATACAGTAATAGATAAGCCACTTCATAGAAATGCTTCTAAAATAGCTGATATAATAGCCAAACATTATCCCGAATTAGTAAAGCAATACACCACATACTATAAAGACAATATCTATATGTCCCAGACTGTAGAAGATTTCCTACAGAAAGCAGTAATAAGATGTATGGAAGTAGGACTGGAAGAAGTAACAGAAGAATCTGTATTAGCATTACTAAGAGTACAATTCAATACTATAAGATGCTATACTAAGAAGTCCAGCTATACAATGAATAGTAAATTAGCACCATTGGAAGTACAGAATGAAGAAGGTGAATACATAATACCATCAGAACTATATGCCATACCTAAAGAAACCGAATAAGCAGCCTTCCAGAACATTTAACAGGGAAGAAAGACAGAAGATATACCAATCTACCAAATGGAAGGAATTAAGACTAGCTAAGCTAATGCAGCAGCCATTATGTGAACTCTGTTTAGCCAAAGGCATTATTAAGCCAGCAGAAGATATTCACCACATAGATTCCTTTATGAATTATACTGGCACTAAAAGACTAGCCAAAGCATTTGACTTTAATAACCTTATGTCTATCTGTAAAGAGTGCCACGCAAAAGAACATCACTATGAACATTAAATTAAGCATACCAGTATTACAGGCATTAACCAATAATGAAGCATTTACTTACTTCTGCACATTAGTAGCCATTAGTAAGAATCCAGATAGTACTATTAAAGATATAGTAAGAATAACAGGTGTTAGTGAAACTACCATCTTTAACCATCTAAAGAAGTTTGAAGAAGTAGCCAACCTAACAATAGATAGAACTGGATGCAGTAATAAGTATAGCAATACAGAACCTACCAAGTTCTTTGTAACCATAGATAGCAGCCTGTTAGATACAGATGTAGATAGATTAGTAATCGGCTTCTTAATCCGATTCAAATGCTGGTCTAGAATAGCATCCAATATAGTAGATTTATCTCTGAATAGAATAGTTCACGAAATAGGGGTACAACATAATACAGTATATTCAGCTTTAGAAGCTGGTCTAGTGGAAAGGAGTGATAAGAAACTTTACTTTAAGTTCATTCATCCATCACTTTGCATACTGTAATACAAGAATATAGCTGTTATAACATCCTCAATATAAATTTTAAAATTTATTACAATAAATTTGGATATGTCAAAATATTTCACTATCTTTGTATTACAATAAATGAAGGAAACTATCATACTGAAACATAGATTTTAATTCGATTTTCTAAGTGGACTGGCTAGCTGATTAGCCAGTTCTTCCACTTAATTCACATCTAAGAATCACAAAGTTATTACCATAAGTACCTTTTGAGCATATTTTAGGTACTGATTGTTAATTATTCATCATAATTTTTGAGTTTGGGTTAGTTAAGCGTAGAATAGTAAGCGTAGTGATACGCTTATTATTTTATTTCAAGTGTAACCAAAATTTGCAAATTATACCTTTAAGACTACTAAAAAAGTTACATACCCAAACTTAAATTATTTGCTACAGATATACATCTATTCAGATTTCTACTTACCCAGATAGCGTAACCAAATTATTCAAACTTTAGAGATACTAAACTAATGACCAATATTTGAGCGCGAAACCTCAATCTTCTATAGAAAGAATACCTAAAAATGGTCACACCCATAATTCAAACTCCAGATGCTTCTAAACTCCAGATTCTTTACAAACTAATCTAAACTAATTATTATGAAAACATTATCAATCAATTCAAGCAATGGCTATTTAAACCTATCAGATTTACCTTATAACTGCATCTTTAATAAAGTTGTTACTGGTTGTGGTGGAACTACTATAGTTCTTTTCAATAATGAAAACTATGTAATAGCAGTACCCACTACCGAACTTATTACTAATAAGACTGGTCTTAGTGAAGCTGGTGTAGCTACTATTACTAACTATGATGGTAAAGAACAAACTGTATTCGGATTATTCGGTGTGTTCTCTTATTCAGTAAAGAAGGAATTAAAGAAATATGCAGAAGGTAAAGGAACTAAGAAGATTATGTGTACTTATGATAAGATAGGTAAATTAGCTGAATACTTAGAACCAACTGATTACAGGTTACTGGTAGATGAATATCACATCTTACTAAAGGCTTATAGCTACAGAAGTAAGGCTATAGATGGTGTATTAAGTACCTTTAGAAGCTACAAATCATTCTGCTTTATGTCAGCTACTCCTATTCAAGCTGATTTTAAACCTAGCTGTTTAGCAGATGTAGAAGAAATAGAAGCTGTTTGGGATGAAACTGATACAATGATAGTTAAACTGGACTTAACTAATAAGCCATATATTAAGGCTGCTAACTATATCAATGCTTATAAGAAAGATGGGTTTATAGAAATAAATGGTAATAGAAGCTATGAAGCCTTCTTCTTTATAAATTCGGTTACAGATATAGCATCCATCTTACAATACTGTGACCTTAGTAATGAAGAAGTAAAGATAGTATGTGCAGATAATGAAAGTAATAGAGCCAAATTAGCAGGATATACCATTACTAATAGCAGAAGTGAGAATAAGCCGTTTACCTTCATTACTAGTAAATCCTTTGAAGGTGCAGATTACTTTAGTGATTCGGCTTTATGCTTTGTAGTTAGTAATAGTACTAACACTAATACCCTGCTGGATATTTCTACTGATATATACCAAATAGCAGGTAGAATTAGAACTGAATCAAATCCCTTTAGAAACTTACTGGTACATATCTTTAATACTACAGGAAACAGAAATATAGAACTGGATATTAATTATGAAGATATGGTAAAGCGTACTAATGACAATATAGAAGGTGCTAATGAAATTATTAGTGCTATCAATAACAGCAGCGACAAAGCTAAAGAAATGGCTAAGAAGATGCTTAATAGTCAGTATGTAATGCAGGATAAGGAAGGTAATTACTTTGTAAATGATATGTTAGTGAAGCTAGACCTATTTACATTCAGATTAGAACAGTCTATTTATAAAGATGGTATAGCACTTAGAAGTGCATATAATAAGAATGATATGCTTACTACTGATATTACTGTAGAAAAGATTACTGATTCAATGAAGAAGGCTGGTAAGAAGATGTCCTTTAAAGATGCTTTCCTTAGATATGCAGAACTTATTAGTAAGATGGTGATTACTACAGAAACTGATACTTTAGCTAAGATACAGCCTTTAATAGTTAATGCTTATCATAGATTAGGTGTAGATAAGGTTAGAAGCCTTAGATATTCAAAATCAGCAGTAGAAGCAGCTTTAATTAACTGGGAATCCGATAAGAACAAAGATACTAAAGTAGCACAAATACTAGGTAAGAGAATTAAAACAGGATTCTATAGTAGTGCTGATATTAAAGGCTGGATAAGCGAAGCCTATACTGCTGTAGGTATTACTAATAAAATCAAAGCTACCGACTTAACTAATTGGTTTGATTGTGAAGCATCTACTAAGAGAATTGATAGCAAAGTAACAAAAGGATTCATAGTTTACAGACCTAAGATAGTGTTTAAATGAAATATTAAAATTATTGTAATTTAGTTTTGATATGTAAAATATTATTATTATATTTGCAATATGATAAAGAGTTAAATGGGAATGGCTTTATCATTCTGGTTAGTGAGTAATTTAGTTCTATTTTACTACTAATCAAAGTAATAATACTACAGATACTTCTAATACAAAGATTCTTCTTATAGATTATCCTACTACATAGATTCTATCAATTTATTTACACACCAAATTCTGTATTTAGATTTGCTATCTTATAGATTATCCAAGCATAAAGATTATTGAGATTCGTTATTCATCCAGTAAGGTAGTCTGTGAAGATAGCCTTACTTTACTTTGATTATTAACTACTTAAACTATATATACTATGTTTACAACCTATGTATTACTAACATTCTTAGCAGTTCTAATGTATTTCCTTATTAGGATTGTAGTAAATGAGATTAAACAACATATCACAGAAGAAACAGATAGGGTTATTAAGGCTATTAAAGATAAGAACTATGTGGGTAGATGAAGAAGGAAATGCAGTTATATCAGAATCAGATGAAGCATTAAATATATTAAGTGAATGAAACGTATGTCGGAACAAACTATTAACGCAATTATTAATTACTTAGTCCAGCAGCCTTATAAAGATGTGGCTGGACTGTTACAGATGATACAGCAGGATTTACAAACTAAAGAAGAACCTGCTAAGGAAGAATAACCCATTAGCCTGTAAATGATATATGGTTAATGTGAATGGCTAATGATTTATGTATAATGGAATACAGGCTAGTACAAACTACTAGCTTAAATGGACAAATTTTATGAATTAGAACTAAATGGAAGGAAACTATTAGAATCATTTTTAATACAAGTGGGTGCTACTAATCTGCATCCTACAGAAGATAAATATGCACCAGTGGACTACTATTTTACTTATAATGATAAGAAGGTAGTAGCCGAAATAAAGGTAAGAAAGATTAAGTATGAAGGCTATGATACTCACTTAATGGAAGTATCTAAATATAAGTCCTTAGTGAAGGATAAGAAAGATAGCCAGTCAGATACAGCATACTACATTAACTTCTTTACAGATGGAACTAAAGTTAATGCCTATTGGTACACTACCAGTACTATCAAGAACTATGGTACTATAGATTATAAATACTGTCCGACTACTACAGCAGCCGATAACGGTAACTACTATAAGAAGGTTATTATGATTCCTTCTAATAAGGCTCAAAGATTTACCTTAGTAAATGGTAGATGGTCTAAGATGAATTAACTATATTTGCTCAAACTTTAAATTTATTGATTATGAAGAAATTATTACTATTATTATTTGCAGTACTAACATTAACAGCTTGTGGTGATTCACCTATTAAATCATACATTACTAAAACATATCCTACAGCCACTAATATTGAAATAATGGAAGATAGTGCTTATAACGCACATTTCGATATAACCAGATTAAATAGGGAATGTAGTGAAGTAATAGAGAAACTAGTAGATATGTCTAAGCAGGAAAGAAGGACTGCTATAGATAGTCTGGAAGTAGCTACAGTAGCTATTCAAGTTCACTTGGAAGATGTATTTAATACTCCTAAAATCAACTCTAAGGCTTATAAAGTGAATCTTACTTTAAATGGTCTGTCCAAACAGATAATAGTATTTGAGCATCCATTAGGCAATATGTACTTTACTGATGAACAGATTGAAACTGAATTTAATAATCTTCTGGATAAGATAGAAGATATGAAATAATAAAGAACCCCAGCTTACTTTAATCGGTAGGCTGGGTTATTTATTATACCATTCTAAATGATTATCATACCTATTCACATTACAACTCCCACTACCCATACATATCCATAAAGTAATAACACCTAATACTATAATAATCATCCCAATAGTAACTATTGTATTCCATATCTTTTGCAATATTATATTCTTTGTACATATTGAATCCAACTTTATAAAAATATATCCTAATACTTTAAATACTCCACTAATCATCAATAAAGCAGCACCCATTACAATTATAAATCCCAACCCAAAAATAGGAAGAAGTAATAATAGTTTAAAATACAGCCATAACATATCAAAGAAAGCACTCATAGCATAATTTAATTAAATATTACAAATATATGAATAATAAGTAAATATACAAAATATTTTATTATTTAAATTAGTCAATACTTAATCTGTCAATAGTTCACTATCAGATAAATATCCAATAGGCTAAACCTTAACTAATTCAGCTATTTGATAGGCTGGCGGTTGTTGCTTATTGGTACTGGTATTCTATAACCCAGTTATTAGCTATAGCTATATCTACAAACTCATTCACTGTTACTACTTCATCTATATTATCTGTTTCCATTACCATATTAGCATTACTAATTACAAAGTATTCACCTTCATCATAAGCAGGGTACTTTCTAATACCATTCTGGAAGGTAGCATATTCACCGTGAACATAGTAGGCTGTCTTTACTTGGAACTTGCTATTAGCATTATAGAACACATTATAAACACCGCCAATAGTATAGACTTCCAGTAGTACAGCACCATTCTTAACGGTAATCATCTTATTACAGGTTTTAACACCGCTTTCCCTTTCCTTCTTCTTAAAGGTAGTGATTCTATAAGGCACTATCTTAGTAATAAGCTGCTTCACTAGATTACGCTTTTCAGTGAAGTTACCTTCTATCTGTTCTAAATAGTCTTTAGGTAAGGTAGGCTGGCTATAGAAGGTCTTTAAATCTCTTAGCTTCTCTAATTCACCTTTAGCCTGCTCTATTGACTTCTCAAAGTTCTTCATTTCCTGCCTAACACCCTTAGCGGTTCTATTAAATTCTTCCATAGCCATAGTTCTCATATCTTCATCATCCCCAGCCATTTCAGCAGCATTAATAGAGAATTGGTAGGCTGTAGATAGCCTTTTCTTTAACTTCTCTATCTCCTTAGTGAAGTTCTGAATACTATAGTTCTGGTATTCTATCTTCTCCTCACATTCTCTAATCTGCTCTTCTCGCTTCTCATCATTCATATTAGCATAGCCTATCAGTTCCTTCTTTACCAATTCCCATATTATAGGCTCTAGCTTTTCATTAGCTATAGATGTTCTATTAGTACAGTCTGTAATATTGTTAATACCACTCATACAAAGCCAACTAACAGCAGGTTTACCATTTACTAATCTATAAGTCTGCCCAAATTCACCAGCTTTCCTTCTAGGTGTTAATGTATATCCACAATCTGGGCACTTAATCAGCTTAGATAACAGATATACTTGCTGGTTTGGGTATGGTTCATCCTTTACCCTATTCTTCTTTCTCTTATTAGTAGCTGCTTCATATAGTTCCTTATCTATAATAATAGGTGTACTAACATCAAATACTTCTACTTCGTCTGTATCTGGGTCTTTAAGATTCACCTTCTTAATACCAGTAGCATAGCTTTCATAAGTAAGAATATGTTCGATAGTACCTAAAGAGAATTTCCTATTTAGCTGCTCACCATACTTATCAGTAATAGCCAAAGCAGTGGACTTTAAAGTAGCACCTTCCTTTAGATATTCATTATATACTGCCTGTACTACTTCTGCTTCTTCTTCATTAACTACTATCTGGTTCTTCTTACTCTTATCAATACCTTCATATCTCTTATAGCCAAAGTAAGGCTGCCCAATAGATATTCTGTTATTATCCAGTTCGTTTCTTCTAGCAGATGCTATTTGAGTTTTCATACTCTTTAGATACTTCCAAGCTGCATCAAAGGCTGCACCGATAACTAATTCTGCATCCCTTACCTTCTTACCTGTTTCTGGGTTAATAGTCCAAAGGTCTATATCTTTAAAGTAAACAGGTATATTCATATTAATAAGTAGACGCACATAGATACGACCAGAAGCAGGGTCACGGCTCATTCTACTTACTTCTGATACTAACACTACATTAAACCTCTGCTCTTTAGCTGCTCTTAGCAATCTATCAATAGAATCCCTATTCTTCTTAGTAACATCATCCTTACCAGTAATCTTTTCACCATATACTAAATTCTCTAGGTCATATTCATAACCCATAGATTTAGCCAGCCTAGTTAAATCTCTGGTCTGTCTGTTTAAATCTTGGTTCTTAGTAGAACATCTGATTAGAAATGCTGCCTTCATATTCTGTTGGTTTTAAGTTCGTTATCTTCGTTTCGGAAGCGAAATTACCAAAAGTCACAGAACTATGCAAGTGATTTCTTTATGTTGAGTTGCCGGAATTTAATAGAAGTGTACTTGAAGTACTTCGCCAACCCCTAGAGGACAGGTATATATCCATCTCACGAGCTAAATACAGTCTAGATTATCCGGCCAGTTTCATGCTGGTAGCTAGTATGAATCCCTGTCCATGCGGATATTATAATCATCCCACACGAGCTTGCGTCTGTAATCCTGGACAAGTGCAACGGTACCTGAACCGTATCTCCGGTCCTTTACTGGACCGCATAGATATCCAAATAGAAATAGTTCCGGTTCCATTCGAGAAAATGGCAGAACAACATCATGCAGAAAGTAGTGCAAGCATACGCAAACGGGTTATCAAGGCCCGGGAAATACAAGCTCAACGTTTTGCTAACCATCCGGGTATTTACTGCAACGCACAAATGGAAGCCGGATTACTCCATCTGTATGCTCAACCCAATGAAGCAGGGCTAAAATTATTACAAACTGCCATGACACGCCTCAACCTGTCGGCACGCGCATATGGTCGTATTCTAAAAGTAGCACGTACCATTGCCGATCTGGACAACAGCGAACACATTACTTCCATCCACCTGGCAGAAGCGATAAGCTATAGAAATCTTGATAGAGAAGACTGGGCCGGCTAGTTTAGCTGCCGGGCTCAGTTTCCTTTGCATGATAAATGACCTGCATCAATGAATCCAGTTCAATGTAATTTGCAAGTATATCCTCTTCTTCATCGGTCATTTCCCAATCTTTATTCTCACTCTTTTTAGAGAAAAGTACATTCAAAATGAATTTATACCACGCATTCATGATTCTTTCAATCTAAGGTTTTCATCAAAAACAGAATAAGAAAAGTTTAGTTCATTAATCTTCCCTATTTTTCTCTTTTTTCGATAGCTTTATCGAACCTTTAGGAGAGAACTCAAATTTTCCTACATACCAATGTCCACCCTCTTCCAACTTCTTTTGATTCATATCTTTGATTAAAACAGAATCTGATTTAAATGCACCACCATTTTCTTCGCCGTCTATATCATTAAAATAGACTTTCTGTTCATTAATTCCACCTATACTCAAGTCTTCGGTCTTGAATTCTCCTTTTTCATCTGTATAAATTGTATCGGCAGGGAAAACGCCATTATTCCAATCTTGCCTTACGATTACCTGAATGTTTTTCAAAGGCTCATCCTTATCCGAAGTCACTGTACCTTTCACTAAGAATTTGCTATAAGGAGTACCATATTCACATCGTATCTCCCAATTCTCATCTTCATTACTGCAAGAAGCGAATCCAAGTAAAACCAACGCTCCGGACAATAACCGATGTACTGTCATTTTCTTTTTCATGTTCATAATCCCTAATAGTTTAAAGTCAGTTTTTATGTTATTTATCTTCTTTAGAAAGTTTTATTTCCATGTTGTATTCATAAGTACCTAAATACCAGTTTCCGTCTCCTTTCTTTATTTGTTTACTTTCCATATCCTTCATACAGACAGAATCCGATTTAAAAGTTCCTCCATTTGCCTCACCATCTATATCATTAAATATCAATTTCTTCGTATCGACCCATCCGTCTCTCATCATCTGTGAAACAAACTCACCTCCAGAATCTGTATAAATAGTATCATTCATCCGGACCAACTCCCCTTCTTCATCATTATAATATGCATTCTCATTTTTTACAATTACCTGAATGTCTTTCAAAGCCTTTCCGTCATCAGATATCACCTTACCTCTTACCCAGAAATCCATAGTAGGAGTTCCATATTCCACTGAGGTTTCAGCACAAGCAGCAAAACCCAATAAAGCCAGCACACCGCATAAGCTCTGCTCCAATACTTTCTTCTGTTTCATCTTCTTCATTCCTTTCTTTTTTATGGTGTTTGCAATCTTTTTAAATGACAGAACAATAAATCTCCATTTTCATCGCGCAGGTGCATGCCATTCCCTTTACAGAAACGAAAATATTTACAATCAGCACATTCATCTTTTTTCATCCATTCTCGGTCACGGTAAGGTTTGAATCTATGATTCCATACTTCCATAAAATCATTCTCATAAATATTTCCCTGGTGATAATCGGCACGAATACTGGGACAAGCAGAAATCGCTCCATCAATAAGAACTGAGCCGACCGATATTCCCGCCCGGCAAGCGAAGAAAGTATCGCGCACTTCAGCCTCATAATTACCTAGAAATCCCTCACAACCGTAACTTACATGGATCCGTCCTTCCTTACGGCTCTTCCTAATAAATTCCATTACT
>UMIH01023043.1_pt1 | contig 29929 bp, 32 predicted proteins | sample 1965771 | NCBI WGS metagenome assembly UMIH01 (sample SAMEA4836120, study PRJEB28245) | human gut metagenome | biome: gut microbiome; material: fecal sample | place: Denmark | collected 2008
TTTTCGATGTGTTTTCAAATTTTTAGAATACTGTTTCCAGCATATATTATTAGAAAGTTATATGAAAAAAAGTCAAATTCAAGATGGATTATGGTAATATTATTAATAGCTTGTCTAACACAATTTTTATTTTTAACGTCTACCTTTGCGGAAGCAATAGTAGCATGTTTAGCAATTATTTTATATTATATACATTTATTCCCAGAAAAAAAAGAAAAAATGTTTACTTTAGTTATAATATGCACATTAGGAATAATGATACTTTATTTTTCGGTTAGATATTTTGTAAAAATAGATACGAGCTTATATAGTAAATCAAATGGTCCAATATTATATATGACACAAATAATTAGTGCATATTTTACTGGTGTTGATAATGTAGCAGCAATTTTTAATGTTGACAAGGCATTTAAGCTAGAAGCTTTTAAAGCCGGATTACTAGGAGCCATTCCATTCAATTCAACGTTGTTTGGAAATAGGGGAAATAAGCTACAATATTTTTATAATAATTATAATGGAGCTTATGGACAAATTCCACCTACAATAGGTGCAGGGTATTATTATTTCGGAACATTTTTTGCTCCAATAATATCTATGCTCTTTGTAAAATTAAGCTTAGTATATTATGATAAAGCCCAAAAGACTGATAAATCAATAAAATATATTGCTGAAATTTTTTGCAGCATAATTTTTGCACTAGGAACAGTTATGTACAGCCCGTCAATTACTTTAGCATGGTTTTGTGGTTGGGGAGTACCTATGCTAATTTTGACATCATTCACTGGTGAAAAATAACAAGGAGGATTACGTGAAAAAAGTTTTAAAGAATATATTTGCAAGTGCACTACCTCAAATAATGAATATAATAACCAATTTAATACTTCCATCAATGATAATTATGAGATTTGGGTCAGAGATTAATGGATTAATTTCTTCAATAAAAGTAATTATTTCATATGTTAGTATTATTGGAGCTGGTATAGCAACGGCTACAACGCAAAAACTATATGAACCAGTTGCCCAAAATGATATAAATACAGTAAAAGGAATGATAAATGCATCTAATAGAATGTTTAATAAATTTGGTTTTATGTACTGCCTTATAGTATTAATTGTTGCCATTTTATATCCGCTTTCTTTAGAAACTGATATAGAATATATAACTGTAGTTTTATTAATGTTAGTAATGAGTATTTCGGGAGCATCAGAATTTTTTGCAGTAGGAAGATGTCGTTCGTTATTATATGCTGATCAAAAAACTTATGTGTGTACTACAGTACAAGCATTAAGTATATTTATTAGTCTTGTGTTAGCAATATTTATGCTAAAATTTAATATGAATATTGTAATAGTTCAATTGGCAATTTCTTTAGTATATGTTTTTAGAGCAATATTCTTGATTGGATATATAAAAACAAATTATCCTGATTTATCAGATTATAAAAAGACAAAACCAATAAATTCAGTTGTAGAAAAAAGAAAAGATGCTATGGTTCATCAACTTTCAGGCTTAGTAGTATCTGGTTCTCAGGCAACAATACTTACTGCAACATTAGGATTAGAATCTGCTAGTGTTTATGCCGTTTATAATATTGTATTTTCAGGGCTTCAATCAATTTGCTCTAATTTAATAACGGCACTCACACCTTTTCTTGGAAGAGAGTATGCTCTTAACAATCGAAAAAAATTACTAAAAATGTATGACTTTATAGAATTTATGTTTTTTAATATAGTAACTTTTATCTATTCAGTTACAATGCTTATGATAGTCCCATTTGTAACTATTTATACATATAATGCAGATATAAACTATATTTATCCAATATTTGCAGTTATTTTTGTATATACATCAGCTTTTTATATTTTAAAAATGCCAAGTAATGCATTGATTAATATATCAGGACATTTTAAAGAAACACGATGGAGAGCTATACTGGAAGCAATATTAACATTAGTATTAAGTCTTATATTTACTAAAAAGATGGGAATCAATGGAATAGTATTGGGTACAGGTATTGCATTAGGATGGAGATGTATAGATACAATATTATATACTAATAAAAAAATATTACTTTGCAAAAATGATAAAACCTTTTTTAGATTAATAAGAGTTTTTATATTATTGAGTATTACAGCATACATTTCATTGAAGTTTCAAATAGAAATAACAAGTCTATTAGAATGGATTAAATATGCTATAATCTATTCTATAGTAATTTTTGTTGTTTTAACAATTAATATTTTAATTTTTGACTCTTCTACATTGAAAGAATTGTTAAGAATAATAAAAAAATTTATTAATAGCAGAAAAAAATAATTATAGAAAGAGAGAATATAATGAAGAAATATTTTATAACAGGTGCAGCCGGCTTTATAGGCTCAAACCTTGCAAAAAGAATATTAAAAGAAGAAAAAAACGTTCAAGTCATAGGACTAGACAACATGAACGAATATTATGATATAAAAATAAAAGAATGGAGACTAACCGAATTAAAAAAATTTGATAACTTCAAATTTATAAAAGGAGATTTATCAGACAAAGAAACAGTAGAAAATGTATTTAAAGAATATCATCCAGATATTGTAGTAAATTTAGCAGCACAAGCAGGAGTTCGTTATAGTATAACAAATCCAGATGCATATATACAATCAAATTTAATAGGATTTTACAATATATTAGAATGTTGTAGACATTATCCATTAGAACATTTAGTATATGCATCAAGTTCATCAGTATATGGAAGTAATAAAAAAGTACCATATTCAACAGATGACAAAGTGGACAATCCTGTATCATTATATGCTGCGACGAAAAAATCAAATGAACTTATGGCACATAGCTATTCAAAATTATACAATATACCATCAACAGGATTAAGATTTTTTACAGTATATGGACCAGCAGGACGACCAGATATGGCATATTTTGGATTTACTAATAAGCTAATTAAAGGTGAAACAATAAAAATATTCAATTATGGAAATTGTAAAAGAGACTTTACGTATATTGATGATATTGTAGAAGGCGTTATTCGTGTTATGAAAAAGGCTCCAGAAAAGAAAAATGGAGAAGATGGTCTGCCAATTCCTCCATATAAAATATATAACATAGGAAATAGTAGTCCAGAAAATTTATTAGATTTTGTGCAAATATTGCAGGAAGAACTAATAAGAGCAGGAGTATTGCCAAAAGATTATGATTTTGAGGTACATAAAGAATTAGTACCAATGCAACCAGGGGATGTACCAGTAACTTATGCAGATACCAAGCCTTTGGAAGAGGATTTTGGATTTAGACCTAATACACCATTAAGAGAAGGTTTAAGAAAATTTGCAGAGTGGTATAAAGAGTTTTATATGCAATAATGTTTTAAAGAGGAGTTGTCGAAAATGAAAATCGCGGTAGCAGGAACAGGTTATGTAGGATTATCAATAGCATGTTTGCTAGCACAAAAAAATGAAGTAATAGCATTAGATGTGGTAAAAGAAAAAGTAGAGATGATAAATGCAGGAAAATCACCAATCAGAGACAAAGAGATTGAAGACTTTCTAGCAAACAAAAAATTAGACTTAAAGTCAACATTAGACTACGAAGAAGCATTTCAAGGAGCAAAATTTATTATAATATCAACACCAACAAACTATGATGATGAAACAAAACACTTTGATACATCATCAGTTGAAGACATAATAGAAAAAGTAATATCAATGAACATAGATACAACAATGGTAATAAAATCAACAATACCGGTTGGATATGTCGAATCAATAAAAGAAAAGTATGGAATCAACAATATAATGTTTAGTCCAGAATTTTTAAGAGAAGGACGAGCTTTATATGACAACTTATATCCATCAAGAATTATAGTTGGAGAAAAGTCAGAAAGAGCAGTTGAATTTGCAAATCTTTTACGAGATGGAGCATTAAAAGAAGACATACCAATAAAATATATGAATTCAACAGAAGCGGAAGCGGTAAAATTATTTGCCAATACGTATTTGGCATTGAGAGTATCATATTTTAATGAACTTGACACATATGCAGAAATCAAAGGATTAAATACTAAGGATATCATAGATGGAATATGTTTAGACCCAAGAATAGGAACACATTACAATAATCCATCTTTTGGATATGGAGGATATTGTTTGCCTAAAGATACAAAACAATTATTAGCAAATTTTAATAATGTACCTCAAAATTTAATTCGTGCAATTGTTAGTTCAAACGATACACGAAAAGAGCATATAGCAGAGATGATTATTGAAAGAAAACCAAATGTTGTTGGAATTTATAGATTAACTATGAAGGCTGAATCAGATAATTTTAGATTTAGTGCAATTCAAGGTGTTATTCAAAGATTAAAAGCACATAATGTTCAAATTATAATATATGAGCCAACATTAAAAGATGAGGATTTTAGTGAGTGCAAAGTAATAAATGATTTTGATGAATTTACACAAGAAGCAGATATAATAGTTGCTAACAGATATGAAGAACAATTATTTAAAGTAAAAGATAAAGTTTATACAAGAGATTTATATAGTAGAGATTAAAAAAAACCACCTAGCATATTCATTTATGAATATACTGAGTGGGGTTTTTGGATGCCTAAGGCAACAATTTTTGTTTAGGATTTCTCACTATTTACTTTTTTCAAAAGTTGATTATATTTGAATGCCAAAGAAGTATAAGCCGAGGACAAATTAAGCCTTTCAGTTTGAACTTTGTAAAGAGAAGCACTAATAGCAATATTTTGCTCTTGCAGTCTGCGAATTTTCTCAAGATACTCAGCTTTATTGATTTCGTGCAATTGAGCGAGTTCAGTTGTATCATTGAGATACTGATCTTCAGATTCTTTCAATTTTCGAACATAGTAATTTTTCTTAAAAATAAGAAGAACTACGATTGTAATAGTACAAAAAATGGTTCCGAGAACAATAATAAATAAATTAGTAAATAGAGCATTTATTGTACTAGAATTTTGACTAAGCTCAATCGAAAGAATACGGATTGTTGGAATAATTATAATTGCAATCTCAGCTAAGAAAAGTGCAATTATAATCTTTTCTACAGTAATACGTCCTAATAGTTTTTTCATTTGTTAAATGCCTCCATACTATAGTATAAAAAATAAACAGAGCAAATTAGCTCAACATATATCTATTATATAATATTTTGGCGGAAATTGCAAATTTTAGAGAAGTTTGCAATTCAAACCTTAATTTCATTTTTAAATTAAATTTTAATTTTGCACAAAAAGTAAATAAAATGTTGACAATCACATAAAATAATAGTAAAAAATAATAGATTTTGCAGAAAAACTGCAAAATGTAAAATTTTTAACTGAGGGAATGGTGTTTGAATTCAGTTTAAAATTTACAGTTGGAGGCTTTTCTACGAAGCCTACGAGTGAGAGAAAAATATTAGAGGAAGAACTAAAAATAGATGGATATGATGGATAATGTTGATATAAAACAATCTGGGAAGAAATTTTTCGCAGATGTAAAAATAAATAAAGCAATTCAGCAATTAGGATTAACATCAGAAAAAATAGCGTATCCAATAACAGAAAAGAAAAATTTAATTAGACCATTGTCAGTTATAAAATTAAAAAATGAAAAAGGCACTATAATTCCTGTTGAAGTTTTTGAGAATTATATGAACAATAAAGAGGAAGATACCTAGCATATTCATTTATGAGTACGCTAGGTATCTTTGAGGATAGTAAAATTTTTTATACTAAAGTATTGAAAAAAAATAAAAGTAATGATATCATGAAAATGACAGTGTTCGACAAAGTCGGATTTATAATAGGGGGAAATTATAATGAATATTAATTATGCTGAAGATGACATAGTAAATGGAGTTTCAACTAGTTTAAGACTAAAAGATAAAAGTAGTGAAAAAAAGGAAGTTATTTCATATATAAATATAAAAAGAGGGATAGATTTATTCTTATCATTAGTTGCATTAATATTATTACTTCCACTAATAGGAATAATAGCATTAGTAATAAAATTAGATTCAGAAGGACCTGTTTTTTTCAAACATACTAGAATAGGAAAAAATGGAAAGACAATAAAAATATATAAATTTAGAACAATGGTAACAAATGCAGAAGAATTAATAAAGAAGTTTACACCAGAACAATTAGAAGAATACAAAAAGAATTTTAAATTAGAGAATGATCCAAGAGTAACAAAAGTAGGAAAGTTTTTAAGGAAAACAAGTTTAGATGAATTGCCTCAACTTTTAAATATTATAAAAGGGGACTTAGCTCTAATAGGTCCAAGACCTGTTGTCCAAGATGAATTAGAAAAGTATGGAGATAATGCATCAAAATTTCTAAGTGTAACACCAGGACTTACAGGAAATTGGGCAGCAAATGGAAGAAGCTGTACAAGTTATGAAGATAGAATGCAAATGGAACTTTGGTACGTGGATAATATTTCTTTTAAGACAGATATAAAAATTTTCTTTAAAACTATAATAGCAGTAATAAAAAAAGAAGGAGCAATGTAATGACAGTAGATATAATTTGCCCATTGTATAATGCAAGAAAATATATAAATCAATTACATAAAAATTTAAAAAAACAAAAAAATGTAGATATAGCATCTATAAACTATATTGTTACAAATGTAAATGATAACATAGAAGAAATTTTAAAAGACTTAGATTGTAATTATGAAATAATAGAAAAAGAAGAATTTTCGCATAGTTTAACTAGAGAAAAGACTGCCCAAAAGTGTGAGGCAGAAATATTAGTTTTTATAACGCAAGACATTATAATTGAATCTGAACATTGGCTAGAAAATTTGATAAAAGGAATTGAAAATGGCGAATGTGAAGCGGCATATAGTAGGCAAATATGTTCTAATAACACAATAGAGAAATACACAAGAGAAAAGAATTATCCGAAAAATTCTTATATAAAAACACAAGACGATATCGAAAGAATAGGGATTAATGCATTTTTCTTTTCTGATGCGTCTTCTGCTATAAAAAGAGAAATATTTGTTGAGTTAAATGGATATGATGGAAAGAATTTTCCAACAAACGAAGATATGTATTTAGCATATAAATTACTTACAAATGGATACAGAATAAAATATTGTGCTGATTCAGAAGTAGAACATTCACATAAGTTTACTTTTAAACAATTATATAAAAGATATTATGATACAGGGGTATTTTTTAGTCAAAACAAATATTTAAATAATTATAAGGTAAATCAAGCTGGCGGAGGAATGGCTAAATATGTTTTAAAGAGAGCTATTCAAGATAAAAATTTTAAAGTATTAATTAGGTTTGTTCCAGATATGACAGCAAGATTTATTGGAATGAGGATGGGAAAAAATGAAAGAAGAAAATGAAATTGATTTTGTAATAATGTGGGTAGATGGCAATGATCCACAATGGCAGAAGGAAAAAAATAAATATAAAGTAGATAAAAATGCAGATGGAAGTATTTATAGATATAGAGATTGGGATTTATTGAGATATTGGTTTAGAGGTGTTGAAAAGTATGCTCCATGGGTGAGAAAAATACATTTTGTAACATGGGGACATATACCAGAATGGTTAAATACAGAAAACCCAAAATTGAATATTGTAAAACATAGTGATTTTATTCCAGAAAAGTATCTACCAACATTTAGTGCAAATTCTATTGAAAATAATTTATATAGAATAAAAAATTTAGCAGAACATTTTGTCTTTTTTAATGATGATTTTTATTTGATAAACAATGTAAAAAAAGAAGACTTTTTTGTTGATGGTAAGCCTAAAGATACAGTTGCATTAAATGTTCATTGTCCTAAAAAGAGTTTAATAAGTCAATATTTTTGTATAAATGATACAAGTATAATAAATGAACATTTTGATTTTCATCGTTCAATAAAACAAAATTTTAAAAAATGGTTTAATCCAAAGAATGGTAAAGAAATAGTTAGAACATTAGCGTTATTAAAATGCCCAAGATTTCCAGGATTTTGGCAACATCATCTAGCAACATCATTTTTAAAATCAACGTTTGAAGAAGTATGGGAAAAAGAACCAGAAATATTAGATAAAACATGTATGCATAAATTCAGAGAAACAACAGATGTAAATCAGTGGTTGTTTAGAGAATGGCAAATTGCAAGTGGAAATTTTATAAATAGAAGTTCAAAATTTGGAAAAGCATTTTATATTGACAGAGATGGAATTGTTAATATTAAAAGAGAAATTTTAGAATATATAGGAAAACAAAAAGGAAAAATGATAGCAATAAATGATGGCGAGATGACTGAAAAAGAATTTGATGAAGTTGTTAATGATTTAAAAAATGTATTTAATACAAATTTACCAGAAAGATCAACATTTGAAAGGATGAATTAGAGTGAAAACAAAAATATTTGTAGTAACACATAAAAATGTAAAAATGCCACAAGATCCTACTTATGCTCCAATAGTTGTAGGAAAAAACAAAGATGAATTTCCAAAGGAATATTATAGAGATGATCAAAATGATAATATTTCAAACAAAAACGAAAGTTATTGTGAGCTTACAGCAATGTATTGGATATGGAAAAATGTGGATGAGTATGATAATATAGGAATTTGTCATTACAGAAGATATTTAATGAAAAATGTTTCAAATAATATAGGAGATATTTTAACAAAAGAAGAAATTGAAGAAAATTTAAAAAAATATGATATTATATTGCCACAAAGAAGATATTTTTTAAGAAAAAATGTTGAGGAACAATATTATTCACAAGATAATGCATTTGAGAAAGATTATAAGATTCTTAGAGAAGTAATAAAAGAAATTGCACCAGATTACTTTGAAACTTTTCAAAAGGTATCTGCAGGACATAGTACATATTTATATAATATAATTATAACAAAAAAAGAGACATATAGAAGATATTGTGAATGGTTATTTGAAATATTAAATGAAGTTGAAAAAAGAATTGATATTACGAATTATACTCAACAACAAAAAAGAATATTTGGATTTATGGCAGAAAGACTAATGACTGTTTATGTTGAAAAAAACAATTTAAAAGTAAAAGAATTTAAAGTAGTAAATATTGAAAAGACTAAATTAAACGAGGAAAAAGTTATAACAAAGAATAATTTAAAAAAATTAGTAAATAAGTTTAGGAGAAAATAATTATTATGAAGAAAACTTTAAGAAAGATTATTGATAATTATATATATATTTTTTTTGGAATATATATAATAACATTATTTATGAATAATACAACATTTTTTTTAGTAAATGATATAGTAAAAAGAAGTATAAAAATAATTAGATATTCTATATACTTGGTATTTGCTCTAAAAATATTGTGTGATTGGAAAAAAGGAGATAGTGTTACTATTCCAATGGTTGTGTCGGTAATACTATCTGGAGTAATATTTATATGTTCAAAAAATATTGATATTGCGATACTTGTTTTAACCATTATAGCATTAAGGAATTGTGAATTTGATAAATTAATAAAATTAACATTTAAAATTTTTATAATAATGTTTTTTATAACTGTTAGCTTGTCTTTACTAAAAGTTATACCAGATTGGACTTATAGTAGAGATAATTTAATTAGACATTCACTTGGATTTTATTATCCAACAATAACAATTGGATTATATTTATCAATAATATTAATGTATTGTTATATAAAAAAATCAAATAGTAATTATATAGAATTATTAACATTGGAAACGATAAATGTTTTTTTATATAGTTATACAGATGGAAGATTAAGCTTTATACTTATAACTGCAATTTTAATAATTATGGCAATTAGTAAATTAAAAATATTTAAGATGATATTCAAAACAAAAGTAAGCCAGCAAATATTAAAAGTGGCAGTTTATATTTTACCTGTATTTTTATGCTTATTGACATTTACATTAGCATATATGTATTCAAATCAAAATGTTGTGGCAGAAGAGTTAGATACAATGTTAAGTGGAAGATTAAAGTATACAAGTAAGGCTTTTGATAATTACCCAGTGACATTATTTGGAAAAGATATAAAATGGAATGGATGGGGTGGATATGGATATGTTGAAGATAACAATTTCAAAAAAATGGAATATAATTATGTAGATATATCTTATGCTAGAGTATTATTTGATTATGGAATAATTGCAGAAATATTAATATTATATGCATATACGAAAATATTAAGTACAAATTATAAACAAAAAAATTATTGGATGTGTATAATTTTATTTTTTGTATTGATATGGGCATTTGTAGAACCTTATATTGTATATATGGGAAAGAATATATTTGTATTAGCATTTGGAACTATTATAAATAGTGGAAAGAAAATAAAAGTATTAGATTATAAGTATTTAAAAGGAAGAATAAAGAAAGAAAATGACAAAAAAATCACTAACTAAAAATTACATATACAACCTAATATATCAAATATTAGTTTTAATATTGCCATTAATAACAACACCATATATCTCAAGAGTATTGGGGGCAGAAAATATTGGTATATATAGTTATACATTATCTATATCAGCATATTTTATATTGTTTGGGTCACTTGGGATAGCGTTATATGGGCAAAGAGAAATAGCATATAATCAAGAGAATAAAGAAAAATATTCAATTATATTTTGGGAAATAATAATATTAAGAACCTTAACAATGATGATATCATTATTAGTATATTATTTTATATTTGTAAAAGGAAATCAATATCAAGTATATTATAAAATATTGATATTAGAGTTAATAGGAAATTGTATAGACATAAGTTGGTTTTTTCAAGGAATGGAAGAATTTAAAAAAACAGTTACCAGAAATATGATTATAAAATTAATAAGTGTAATATCTATATTTACATTTGTAAAAAGCAAGAATGATTTAGGAATATATTTTTGGATATATGTTCTTTCAATTGCAATTGGAAATGGTTCGTTATGGTTGTATTTGCCAAAGTATTTGGTAAAAGTTGATTTGAAAGAAATAAAATTGATAAGACACGTCAAACCAACGTTGGGATTATTTGTACCTCAAATTGCTATACAAATATATACTGTATTAGATAGAACAATGATTGGAACAATAATTTTGGATAAATCTGAAGTAGGTTTTTATGATCAAAGTCAAAAAATAATAAAAGTATTGATGGCAGTTATAACTTCACTTGGAACAGTAATGTTACCTAGAATAGCAAATACATTTGCAAGTGGAGAAAAAGAAAAAATAAACGAATACATGAAAAAATCATTTAATGTGGTATTTTTCTTAGCATTTCCAATGATATTTGGGGTTATTTCTGTTTCGAAGGCATTTGTACCAATTTTCTTTGGAAATGGATATGATGAAGTTATAAATTTAATGAATGTAATTAGTCCAATAATTTTATTTATAGGATTGAGCAATGTTATTGGAACACAATATTTATTGCCAACCAAAAGGCAGAAGGAGTATACAATATCAGTTATTATAGGGGCAATTACAAATTTTATAATGAATATGTGTTTGATATGGAAATTTGGAGCAATGGGAGCATCTATTGGAACAGTAATTGCTGAATTTACAGTAACAGCTGTACAAGCATATTTTGTTAGAAAAGATTTTAATTATAGAGAAATACTTAAAATTAGTAAAAACTATATAATTTCAAGCATAATAATGTTTATTGTTTGTATGCTAATAAGAAATAATATTTCTAATAATTTAATTTCTATAATCCTTCAAGTTGTATTAGGCGTAGGAGTATATGGAATATGTTTATTAGGATTAAAAGATCAATTTGTTTATGAGATAATGGGCAAATTGAAGTTAAAAAAATGTTAAGGAGAAAGAATTATTATGAAATACGATTATTTAATAGTAGGCTCAGGCTTATTTGGAGCGATATTTGCATATGAAGCCAAGAAAAAAGGAAAAACAAGTTTAGTAATAGACAAGCGTGCACATATTGGAGGCAACATATACACAGAAAACATAGATGGAATAAATGTACACAAATATGGAGCGCACATATTTCACACAAGCAACAAAGAAGTATGGCAATACATAAATCAATTTGCAGAATTTAACAGATACACAAACTCACCAGTAGCAAGATACAAAAACGAATTATACAACATGCCATTTAACATGAACACATTTAACAAACTATGGGGAGTAGTAACACCAGAAGAAGCAAAAGCCAAAATAGAAGAAGAGAAAAAAGAAGCGGGAATTACAGAACCACAAAACTTAGAAGAACAAGCAATAAGCTTAGTAGGAAAAACAATATATGAAAAACTAGTAAAAGGATACACAGAAAAACAATGGGGAAAAAGAGCAACAGAATTACCAAGTTTTATAATAAAAAGACTACCAGTAAGATTCATATATGACAACAACTACTTTAATGATATCTACCAAGGAATTCCAATGGGAGGATACACACAAATAATAGAAAAATTGTTAGATGGAATAGAAGTAAGACTAAACTGTGATTTTTTTGATAATAGAGAAGAATTAGAAAATATAGCAAAAAAGATAATTTTTACTGGCCCAATAGACAAATATTACAATTATCAATTTGGAGAACTTGAATATAGAAGTTTAAGATTTGAAACAGAAGAACTAGAAGAAGAAAATTATCAAGGAAATGCAGTAGTAAATTATACAGAATACGAAGTTCCATATACTAGGATAATAGAACATAAACACTTTGAATATGGACCAAGTCTTGGAAAAATAGCAGAAGGAAAAACAGCACAAAAAACAATAATAACAAGAGAATATCCAGATAAATGGGTACAAGGAAAAGAACCATATTACACAATGAATGACGAGAAAAATACTAAATTATATGCACAATATAAGGAATTGGCAGATAAAGATAATAAAGTTATATTTGGAGGAAGACTAGGACAATATAAATATTTTGATATGGACAAAGTAATAGTAGAGGCTCTTAAAATATCAAAAGAAGAATTAAACTAATCCAAAAGAAAAGAGGTAAAAAATGGGAAAACATAGTGAAGAAAAGCCAAAAACAAAGTCAAAAGCTTTAAAAATATTTTTAAGAATAATATTAGTTATATTAATTATAATTGTCATATTAGCAGGAATTGCAGCTGGTCTTGTTGCAGATAAGCTTGGAAAAATAAATGTAGAAGAAATAGACAAAACTGCAATAGGAATAAGTGAAGAAACCAAAGAAGAATTGTCTGGATATAGAAATATAGCTTTATTAGGAATAGACAGTAGAGCAGATGATTATGGACTTGGAAATAGAAGTGATTGCATTATAATAGCAAGCATGGATCAAAAAACTAAAAACATAAAATTAATGTCAGTATATAGAGATACTTATATGCAAGTAGAAGAACATGGAAAAGCAGTATTAGACAAGGTTACACATGCATACGCATATGGAGGAGCACAAAATTCATTAAAAGCCCTAAATACAAACTTGGACTTAAATATATCAGAATATGTAACAGTAAATTTTGATGCTGTTATAGCTGCAGTTGATGCAATGAACGGAATAACAATAGACATAGACAACTCAGAAATAAAATATATAAATGATTATATAAATGCAACCTCACAGAGTTCAGGAGTAAAATCTTCAAGTATAACAAAAGCTGGAAAGCAAAAGCTAGATGGTGTACAAGCTGTAGCATATTCTAGAATTAGATATACAGCAGGTGGAGATTATAAGAGAACAGAAAGAATGAGAACAGTAATAGAAGCAATGCTAACAAAAGCAAAATCATTGAGTGTTGGACAATTAAACAAATTAGTAGATACAATCTTACCAAGAGTAAGTACAAATATATCAGTTACTGAAATATTAGGATTAGTACCAAGTATAGCATCATTCAACATTACAGATAGTTTAGGATGGCCATATGAAACAAAAGGAATAACACTAGACAGATGGTATGGTGTTCCAGTAACACTTGAAAGTAATGTGGAACAATTACACAGAGAAGTGTTCGGACAAGCGGATTACACAGTAAATAGCACAATCAAAAATATAAGTGATCAAATAGTAAAAAAGACAAATTATAAATAATTTTTTTAAAACTATTGCACAATAAAAATTATAATGTTATAATCAAATTGTTAGAAGAAAAAGGAGGAGATTTTGATATGAAAAAAACACTAATAATATCAATTTTAATATCTATAATTTTAATGCTTGGAGGTTCAGTTGTAAATGCTACAACATCAGCAACACTAGCAGACGACTTATATGCAAAAGGAGAAAAATACGGAATGACTACTGCTGATAAAGTAAAAATCGAAAGATACTTATCAGAAAATCCAGTAACAGACGAACAAGCAAATCAAATAATGTCAAAAGCTGATGAAGCAGTAGCTGTTATGGAAAAAGCTGGAGTTACAAGATATAATAAACTAACAAATGCACAAGCATCAGAATTAAAAACAATTGCAAAAGAAGCAGCTGATGTAATAGATGCAAAATTAGTATTCAAATCTGGTTCAGTAGAGATTTACGATGCTAACGGAAAACTAATTGAAACAGTTGCACAAAATAATGGCAAATTGGCATATACAGGAAATAATAGTGTTAACGTTGTTTTAACAGTATCTGTAATAGCAATGATTGCCCTTGCTATCACTGTTGGAGGAAAAAAAATTGCAAACGCAAAATAAATTAATGCAATCAGTAAAAGCAACTATTAGTAGTATAATAGTTGCTTTATTAATTACTGGACTCTTATTATTTGGAGTAAAGCTATTTTTAGGGCGAGAAATAGAAACGATTTTTACATTAGCAAATAAAGTATCAATTTCAACAAACTCCAATAAAAATACAGAGCAACCAACAATAGTAAAAAAAGAAGAAAAATACACATTAAAAAATTATCCTGAATATGGCACACAATATGCCACAATTGAAATAGATAAAATAGATGTAAATCTACCAGTATATTTCGGAGATACACTAGATGTATTAAAAAAAGGAGTTGGACATTCTACTGGAAGTTATTTTCCTGGAGAAGGTGGTTCAATTGTTTATATGGGGCATAATTCCAAAAAAGTATTTAGAAGATTTTCAGAATTACAGATAGGCGATGAAATTAAAATTACTACATCATATGGCGAATATACATACAAAATTTATGACATGGAATTAATAAATGAGACAGATGTAGATAAATTGCCAATTCAAAGAGACAAGGAAATATTGATGATATATACTTGTTATCCATTTAACAATATCGGATATGCAACACAAAGATATGTTGTATATGCAGAACTTGAAAAATAGGAAAGGAAAGTCAAAATGAAAGTATTAACAAATCTTCTAAAATTCATACTTATAGTGGTACTTGCTGTGTGTAGCATAGCAATAGGGATAATTCAAATAGTAACACAAACAGTTTTAAATAAAAATTATATAATTCAAAAAATGGAAGAAACTAATTTTTATAGTGAAACATATAAATTAGTTCAATCAAATTTTGAAAAATACATTGAACAATCAGGCTTTGAAGAAAATATATTAGAAAATATATGCACAGAAGAAAAAGTAAAACAAGATATAAATTTAATGATTTCAAATATATATGAAGGTGCAAATAAAACCATTGATATAACAGAAATATCAGACAATTTGAATGCTAATATAGATAAACTTAATATTAGAGATAGTAAAAACCAAAAAGCAATTGAACAATTTGTTGAACATATATGTCAAGAGTATACAGATACATTAGTTCATACAAAATATGAAAATGATATAAATAAATTTTATAAAGAAATTGTTATAAAAAAAGATAAAATCGAAAAAATAGTAATAATAGCATTGGTAATAGATGTAATTGTTATTTTGATTGTAAATAATAAAAATATCGAAAAAGATTTTCAAAGTATTGGAACTGCGATATTTTCAAGTTCAGCTTTTGAACTTATAGCTTGTCAGATAATCAATTTAAGAGTTAGCATTAAAGGAATAAAGATTTTTAATGATGCATTTTCAGATATGATTGTGGCAATTATTCAAAATGTAATTTCAAAAGTGGTTTCATTTGGAATTGCAACACTGATGATAGCGATTATATTAATTATTATAAATGCAATAATAATATTTTTTAGTATACGTAAAGATGAAAGGAAAAGAGAATGGAAGAACTAGATTTAAAAGAATTATTTCAAATATTTTGGGAAAAGAAAGTACAAATAGCTCTAATAGTTGCAATTTTTGCAATTATAGGAGTAATTTATAGTGTAGGTTTTGTAAAGCCTAAATATAAAGCAAAGACAAGTTTGATATTAGCAACAAATTCTTCATCACAAACAAATGCAGGTTCTATTACAACAACAGATGTTACATTAAATTCTAAGTTGGTTTCAACATATATTAAACTTGTAAAAAGTGACAAAGTTGTAAGAAATGTAATTTCAAATTTAGCTTTAGATATGGATGAGGAGGAATTGAAAAATAGCGTTAGTGTAACAACTACAAATGACACAGAATTTATTGAGATTTCGGTAGAAAATGCTGATCCGGTTTTAGCAACTAAAATTGCAAACGAAGTGTCAAAAGTTCTTATAGAAAATGTTAAAGAATTTTATAAAGCAGAGAATGTTCATGTTGTAGATTTGGCAGAAATTCCACAAGCACCATATAATGTAAATCATGTTAAAGATGCTGTTATATTTGCATTTATCGGAATAGTTGTTGCGGTATTATATGTTTTAGTTTTAAATATGTTAGATACATCAGTAAAATCAGAAGACGATATTGAAAAGATTACAGGGCTTAGAGTGTTGGTTTCTTTACCATTATACGAAACTAATACACCAAGAAACAAAAGAGGAGGAAGAAGATAATGAAAAGAGAATTGATAGCACACGAAGATCCAAAATCTCATGTATCTGAACTTTTTAGAACATTGAGAACTAATATACAATTTATGAATTCAAGTAGACATTTAAAGTCTTTATTAGTAACATCAACATTACCAGGAGAAGGAAAGACATGGGTGTCTTCTAATTTAGCAATTGCTTTTGCTCAAACAGATAAAAGAGTTGTTTTAATTGATGCAGATATGAGAAAATGTTGCTTACATGACATTTTTAATGTAAAAGCATGTCCGGGATTATCTAATTATTTAGCAGGAATGGGAGCAGAAAATCCTCAAAGTGATGATATAAGTGCTTATTTAAGAGAAACAGAAATACCAAATTTGTATTTATTGCCATCTGGAAATGTGCCACCAAATCCATCTGAGTTATTGTCAAGTCCTCAAATGTCACATCTTTTACACAAACTAAAAGGAATGTTTGATTTAATTGTTATAGATGCAACTCCATCAAAATTAGTAACAGATGCAGTCGTATTGTCAAGAATAGTAGATTCAACAATTGTAGTTGTTGGACATAATATGACTAAAAAAGATGATTTAACAAAAGTTGTTAAAGATATTAAGAATGTTGGTGGAAATATAGCAGGAGTTGTTTATAATCAAAAACCATCTACAAATAAAAAGAGCAATGAAACTTATTATTATGCTTCAGTACCTTCTACAAAAAGAAAAGAAATAGAGTATCAAAAACAAAAAGAAGCACAAGTAAATAGAACTACAGATATGTTAAATAGAGATAGAAATCCAGAAGAATTTCAGAAAAAGGCTTTGGAAGAGCAGGAACAAGCTAATCAGATACGTGACGAAGAAGGAAAAACTCCAGAAGAAAGAGCTACAGAAATGTTAAAACGTTTTAATGATTATTTGATGCAAGAAAAAGAAAAAGTAGATAACAGAAATAATGAGAGCTATGATAACAATAATGACAGGAGTTAATAATTAGATATGATAGATTTTCATTCACATATTTTACCAGGAATTGATGATGGAGCAACTAGTGGCGAAGATACAATAAAAATGATTGAAGAGGCTAAATCTGCTGGGTTTACAGCAATAATTTCTACATCACATTATATCGAAGGATATTATGAATGTGATGTAGAAACAAGAAAAAAATTACTAGATGGTGTACAAAATAATAGCGCTATAAATTTATATTTAGGTAGTGAAATTTATGCTTCTACTGAAATGATAAATTTTATAGCAAATCAAAAGGCATCTACGATAAATAATTCACATTACATATTATTTGAATTTCCTCTAAATACTAAGCCTTTATATGCTAAAGAATTAGTATATGAGTTAATAGCAAATGGGTATAAACCTATAATTGCACATCCGGAAAGATATAGCTATGTAAAAGAGAATATTGGCTTTATTCAAGAGTTAGTAGAAATGGGGGCATTGCTTCAATCTAATTACGGAAGTATTGATGGAATGTATGGTTTTGAAGCTAAGAAAACTGTAAAAAAATTGTTAAAGTCAGGACTAGTAACATTCATGGGATCTGACGTTCATAGACCGAATCAAATTTATCCTAAAATTTCTAAAATTTTGAAAAAAATTGCAAAAATAATTCCGGAGCAAGAATTGATAGAAATTACAACATTAAATGCACAAAAAGTATTGAATGATGAAGAAATTTAATAAAAGGCAGGAGCACATCTCCTGCCTTTATGTATGCTTAAACTAAAAACATATATAAAACCAAGAAAAATACTTCTGCCATATTGTGCTTTGAAAAGCACAAACTAAATATTATTAGAAACTAACTATAGTAAAAACTACTTATTAGCCATATTGTTTTCAACTTGTTGAATCATTTTTCTAACCATATTTCCACCGATTTTACCAGCATCTTTTGCTGATATATCTCCGTTGTATCCGTCTTTTAAAGTTACACCAACTTCTGAAGCAACTTCATATTTAAATTTATCTAAAGCGCTCATAGCTTCTGGAACTAATTTTTTGTTACTGTTGTTTGAGTTTGCCATGTTATTCACCTCCTGCTATATATAACATTTTGTAGAAAAAACTATTGCTTTTTCTAACATTATGATGTACAATTTTCGAGTAAAATAAACAGGAAATTTTTTGAAAATTGTCAAAAAAATCTCCGACCCCAAATTGACAAGGAGGAAAAAATGTATAAGTTAGTAGCGATAGATTTAGATGGAACGATGTTAAATCAATATGGAGTTGTAACACAACCTACGAAAGAAGCAATACTAAGAGCACAAGAAAAAGGAATTGAAGTAATGATTGCATCAGGTAGGCCAATAGACTCAGTAAAAACAATTGCTAAAGATATTAAAAGTGAAAAATATTTTGTTTCTGGCAATGGAGCAATAATATATGATATACAAAATAATGAAATTATTTATGAAAATACTTTGTCAAAAGCAAAAGCATTAGAGATTATTAAAATTTGTGAAGAAAATAGTATTTATTATAATGTATATACAGAAAAGGAAATTATTGCTAAAAATTTGCAATATAATGTGCTATATTATCATAAGGAAAATTTGACAAAAGCAGAAGAAGATAAAACACATATAAATATTGTTGATAGTATATACGATTATGTAGCAAATATAGATGGAAAAATTTTGAAAATAATGATATGTGATGGACATCAAACAATTTTTAATGCAATAATGAGAAAGTTGAAAGAAGTAGATGACGTAGAAGTTCTTGAAGTAGCTCATATGTCTAGAAAAATTATAAGACAGGGAACAGAAAAAATTCCAATTGAATACTTTTATACTGAGATTTCTGCGAAAAATGTAGATAAATGGACAGCTTTGGAAGTTCTTAAAGAAAAAATGCAAATAAGCACAGAAGAGATTGTAACTATTGGAGATAATATAAATGATAAAAAAATGATTGAAAATGCAGGCATGGGAATTGCAATGGGACAAAGTACTCCAAGTGTAAAAGAAGTGGCAAAATATGTAACTGGCTCTAATAATGAAGATGGGGTTGCAAAGGCTCTAGACATGATAACTAAAGCCTAATGAAATAAAGGGTTACAAGAAATATTACAAAAATATTACAAAAATATTACAAGAATATTAATTTTGTATTACAAACCAAAAACTATGTTGATTTTAATCTAAAAAAGAGGTAAAATATAAAAAGATAGCATATAAATGCAAATATAATAAGGAGGAATAAAAAATGGCATCAAATCCAATGCAAAGAAAATCAAGAAATTCGTTTTTAATAGGAGTAGTAATAACACTGATAATTGCTACAGTACCAATATTTTTCTTATTTAGACAATTAAAGTCTAAAACAGATGAGTTAAATACAGAGCTAAATGCAAAAAAGAATGTCTATGTATTAAACCAGGATGTAAAATCAGGACAAATTTTGACAGAGGATATGTTTTCAACTAAAAGAATACATCAAGACTCAATACCAAGTAATGCAACATCAGTAGCATCAGTAATAGATTCATGGTTCTTACAAACAAAAGAAGGAGAAGAAATTCATACTGATAAAGAAGGATTATATTTACAAAGAGATGAAAGCTCAGCAGATACTATAGTTGAAATTTGGCAGAATGATGGTTCAAACTATGACAAAAATTTAAAAGATAGTGATGGGAACAAAATTGAAAAAGGTGAGAAATTCACATGTATTGATGGAACAATAGAAAAATATATATCATCAAACAGTAGCAGAGAAGTACAAGATGATTATGGAGCTTATTACATAAGCAAAACAGATACACAAACAAGAGTATTCCAAGAAGATGCTACAGAAAAATTCTATATTTTTGAGATAGATAATTCAACAATGAATACATCAACAAAAAGAGTAAAAAAATATATTGATATTAACAATGTTCCAGTTTTAGCTAAAGTTTCAATGAATAAAAATACAGTTATTACACCAAATCTTATTGTACAATCAGATGAAAATATAACAGATGATGTAAGACAAGAAGATTACAATATGATAGTATTACCAGCAGATTTGATGACAGATGATTATGTAGATATAAGATTAATGACACCAACAGGACAAAACTTTATAGTTATTTCTAAAGCTAAAGTTACAATTCCAACAAACAATGATGGAACATACATAACAGATACAGTAAGAATGAACTTAAGCGAAGACGAAATATTAACAATATCAAGTGCAATAGTTGAAGCTTCAGGATTATCTGGTTCAAAACTATATGCAACAAAATATGTAGAAGCAGGAATGCAAAATGCAGCAACACCAACATATATACCAAATGCAGCTGTAACAGCACAAATATCTGCTGACCCTAATATAGTATCAGCTGCAATGGAAACATTAAGAGCTAGATATACAGATACAGCTAAAGCTATAAGAAATAATTATTTACAATCACTAATAGATAGTAGTGATGATTATGAAAATAAAGTTAAATCAAAACAAGATGAAAATACAGCAAATCAAATTACAGCAAGACAAAAATATTTGGAATCATTAAATCAATAAAAATAATTACAGATAAGGGCAGAAAATGCCCTTACTGTAGATTTTACGAAAAACAAAGAAAGGAAGATCCAGACATATGATAAAAATAGGTTTTATAGGTGCGTATGATAAAACAGATATTATATTGAATATAGCAAAAGTTCTTACACTTACAGGAACAGGAAAAAACGTACTTGTAATTGATAATACAATAACTCAAAAATGCAAATACATAGTTCCAGTCATAAATCCTACAAAAACATATGTAACAACATATGAAAATATAGATGTTGCAGTCGGATTTTCAAGTTTGGAAAATTTAAAGCAGTATTTAGGCTTAGAAGAAAATGAACAATTAAATTATGATTATATAATTATAGATACAGACAGTTTTGAAGGGGTTGCAAAGTTTGAACTTCAAGGAGCAGATAAAGATTATTTTGTAACTGGTTTTGATGCATATTCTGTAAAAAAAGGAATCGAAATATTAAGCCAATTAGGAGTACCAACACATATGACAAGAATTTTCTTCTCAAAAGATATGTTAAGAGAAGAAGAAGAATATTTTGATTATTTAGCATTAGGAATAAAAGCTATATGGAATGATGAAAAATTATACTTTTTATTAGAAAATGGCGATTTGCCAGCAATAATCGAAAACCAAAGACTTTCAAAATTAAAATTAAGGAACATGAGCAATACATATAGAGAAAATATAGCATTTTTAGTAAATGACATAGACAAAGATATAGGAGAAAAGAAAATTAAAAGCATAATTAAAGAACTATAGAAGGAGTTAGAAGATGTCAATTATAACATTTTGGAATGATGATAGAGAACAATCTGGAAAAACTTTGACTTCTGTTGCGGTGGCAACAAGGATGGCAATTGATCGTAACTTTAAAGTATTACTTATGTCGACGAGTTTTAGGGATTCTACAATGAAAAATTGTTTCTTCGGAGATGAAGTTCAAAGAAATTTAAAAATTTTTGGAGGAAAAAGCAACAATATAGCTGTTGAAAATGGAATAGAAGGTTTATCAAAATTAGTTACTAGTAAAAAAATAACTCCAGAAGTCATAACAGACTATACGAAAGTTGTATTTAAAGGAAGACTTGAAGTATTATGTGGATATGTTGGAGCTGGAGATAAGACAGTAGATGAAAACTATTCAGAATACGAAAGACTAGAGGAATCTTACATAGACCTTATAAGAAATGCTAATTTATATTATGATATGGTTGTAGTAGACTTAGATAAAAACTTAAAAAAAGAAGTAAAAGATGAAATAAAGAGAATATCAAATTTAAATATATTTGTATTTTCTCAAAGATTAGCAAGTGTAAATAGATACAATAAATTAAAAGAGGAAAATGAAGAATATTATGATCCGAAATTTTTACCTGTTATTGGCAAATATGATAACAGGTCAAATACATACAATATAAAAAATATTACTAAGTATTTAGGAGAAAAGAAAGAAATCAATGTAATACCATATAATATATTGTATTTTGAAGCAGCAGAAGAAAATAATGTTGCAGATTTGTTTTTAAGATTAAAGAGAAATTTAATAAAAGAAGATAGATTAGATGATAATTACTTGTTTATGCAGGCTGTTGAGGATCTCGTAAACAAAATTTTAAGAAAATTGCAAGAGTTGCAAAAGAAGATGAGGTGAAAAAATGTCAATAACTAATATTTTATTATCAATAGTTGTTTTGATAGGAGCAGGAGCAGCAGTAGCCTACTTTATAAAGAAAAATAAAAATGCTGAGGTTGAAACAGAGATTGAAAAAGATGATAAGACATATACACTTGACCAAATGAAAAACTATGTTAAGAAAAGATTAGACGAAATAACAAAGATAAACTTATATGATATAGGTCTTTCAGAAGAAGAGTTAAAACGTAGAAAAAACAAAAAATATGCATTAAAAAAGGCTTTAAAAGGCTGTACATATGGAGATGTTAATGATAAGAGATATGTAAAAGAGCTTATTGCAGACTTGTTGGCAAAAGAATATGGTGTAGATGAAACAAACATATCAAGTGCAATACCTTTTGATATACCATCATTATTAACATCACAAGACAAGTTTGACATTTTAATATATGCTTATAAAAAAGAATTTGGATATGAAGCATTAACTCAATTAATAAAGAGATATAATCTTGCTACATTAAAGTATATAGAAGGAGAAACAAAACCTTGTTATGTAATAACAGGTGAAGAAATAGATGAAATCTTTGAAAAAGAGAAGATAGTATTATCATTCCAAGACAAACTTGAAGTAGTAGTACAAAGAATATATCAACATTACAAAGGGTATAGTTCAATAGATGAAATAAGAGATATGAACATAGATGGTGTATCTGGTGGTGTATCTGGTTTACCAGAAAGTTTCTTAAGCCAAGTAGCACAGACAGATGGAGACTATTTAGACCAAGTTGCTGAACACAAAGTACCACGTGCTTGTGATAGTATTTGGATATTCTTCCAAGGTAAATCAATTCGTTTAGCATTCTTATCATTTGGAACTGAATCAGAATTAAAGAGAGTATGTCAAAATATTTACAAATATAATAACCCAGGACAGTTGTCAGATACAAATGGTTATAAAATCAACGAAATGAAAGATGGTTCTCGTGTCGTTGTAGTAAGACCATCAATGTCAGAAACATGGGCATTCTTCGTAAGAAAGTTCGACGTAAAAAGAGCAACAGTTGAACAATGGACAGGAAATATGCCAGGAAATGAAAAAGTAATAGAATTATTGAAATACTTAGTAAAAGGAGCAAGAATCACTTCAATCACTGGTGAGCAGGGTTGTGGTAAAACAACATTGTTGATGGGTATGATTGAAAACATATATGAAACCATGAACTTGCGTATCACAGAAACTGCATTCGAGTTGCACTTAAGAAAAGTTTATCCAACAAGAAACATCTTATCAATGCGTGAAACAGATACAATCGCTGGTCAAGAGTGTTTGGACGTACAGAAAAAAACCGATGGTTCTGTAAACATCATAGGTGAGGTTGCAACAGACCCCGTAGCATCTTGGATGATTCAATCTGCACAGGTTGCATCTAAATTTACATTGTTTACTCACCACGCTAAAACATTCCCAGACTTAGTAACAGCTCTACGTAACTCAATGTTAAGAGCTGGAGTATTCAAAAATGAAAAAACAGCAGAAGAGCAGGTAGTACAAGTATTAAACTTTGATATACATTTACAGAAAGACTTTAGAGGAAGAAGATACATAGAAAGAGTTACAGAATGTATTCCAATTGTTGACCAACAAACATACGATAAAGACTATAAGAGCGAGAAGACAATGGATGGAAAAGTTCAAAAATTCTTTGAAAATGCAACAACATATTTTTCAAAAGTAACAGAACAAAACTTATATAGATATCAAAATATTCTTGAATATGTAGACGGTGAATATCAAATCACAAACAAGATAACAGACAAGAACCTTCAAGAAATGAGAGCAAATATGGATGATTCAGACTTAGAAAATTTTGATGCATTTGTTGAAAAATATTGGGGAGATCAAATTAGAAAAGAAAAAAAGGCTAAGGCCGTTAAGTAATAATTTAGGAGGTGTTTTTAGAGCATGAGCATCCAAATGCTAAAATATGTAATTTATGGAATTGTAGGATTAATTGCTGCTGTAGGAATTGCATATTTTGTATTAATGAAAAAGATGGGAAAATCTGAATATAGACAGATGAAAAAATTGCAAGAGGGTACAAAAGCAGATTCATTCTCATTAGATATATTATTTCAAAAACTTTATATAGCTTACATAAGAACACCTTTACTTAAACGATATTTGTTTAAGTTAAGAAGAAGACTTGAAATTATAAACATAGATGACGAATATAACACAAGAAAAGATGCGGCAGTAATATTATCAAAAGCATTATTAATATTCACAGCTATCGCAATATTAACAATAATAATAACACATAATAACTGGTTATTAATGTCAATATTATTAATTTTTGAGTTGTTCATTGTAGATACAATGGTTGATGGCATGGTAGATAAAATCGATAACAACTTGCTTAGAGAGCAAATAGATTTCTTTGCAGAGATACGACATGCATATCACGAATACAACATGGTTGAAGAAGCGATATATCAAGTATCACTTGATGATGAAAAAAATGTTTCAAAACAAGGTGAAAAAATATATGAAATATTAAGTTCAGATGATCCTGAAACTGAACTAGAAAAATATTATGATGTAGCACCAAATAGTTATTTAAAGGAGTTTGCTGGTATATCATATTTAACACAGGAATTTGGAGATAGAGAGGAAGATGGTTCTTCTTTATATCTAAAAAATATAACAAATATTACTCAAGAAATGCAAATAGAAATATTAAAAAGAGACAAATTAAATTATGTATTTCAGAGTTTAACATTTATAGCAATAGCTCCAGTTTTGCTATTGGAGCCATTAAAAAGTTGGGCAACTTCAAACTTTGCATTTACTAGAGAATTCTATTTTGGAAAAGTAGGATTAGTTGCTCAGATACTAGTTGTTTTGTTGACAGTAGTTTCTTATATAATGACTAGAAAATTGAAGGACAATGGTGGTGTACAAGTTGACATTGCACATAATGACCATCCTTGGCAAGAAAAATTATATAAAATTCCAGTATTAAAGCAAATAATAAATTGCTTTATACCAAAAAGAGGAACGAAAGAATATAGAAAGATGCAGAAGCTGATGAAAGATTCGGCATCTAAAGCAAAAATGGAATGGATTTACATTAATAGGTTAGTTTTAGCAGTATTAACAGCAGTTATCTCTGTAATATTCTTTATATTTTTACATAGAATTGCGATAAATTATGTTTATACAGAGCCGACAACTAGACAGCAGGTAATAGGAAGTTTGTCAGAGTCAAAACAAAAATCAGCTATGGAATTGACAGAACAAGATAATTATTTTATTAATAAACTAAAAGGAAAGCTAAATATAACAGAAGAAGAAATTCAGAAGGAAATGTTAAAAAGTAAGTATTACGAAGAAGATGATAAATATTTAGAAGATGATTCAGCTAGAATTAAGAACAAATTAAATGTTGTAAATTCAGAGTCAATGCAATGGTTTGAGTTATTATTATCATTTGGATTTGCTTTAATAGCATACATGTTCCCAGTATGGATGATGTTTTTCCAGAAGAAAATGAGACAGATGGAAATGGAAAACGAAGTAATGCAATTCCAAACAATTATAGTAATGCTTATGAAAATCGAAAGAGTAAATGTAGAAATGATTTTGGAATGGCTAGAGCGTTATTCTAATATTTTTAAAGAACCAATTGCAAGATGTGTAAATGACTACGAAGCTGGTGCATGGGAAGCATTAGAAGAATTAAAAAATTCAGTAACACATCAAGATATGATAAGAATTGTAGAAAGCTTACAGGCTGCAGTAGAAAAAATTCCAATAAGAGAGGCTTTTGATGAGTTAGATGCAGATAGAGATTATCACCAAGAAAAGAGAAAACAAGCAAATGATATGTTAATATCAAGAAAAGGTTTAATTGGTAAGGCTGTAGGATTTGCTCCGCTAATTTGTTTATTTGTTGGATATTTGATTATACCATTGGTAGTAATCGGTATTACAACAATGAGTAGCACATTCTCACAATTAACATAGAACTGGAGGAAAAGATGGAAAATTCAACAAAGGCAATAATAATTGCTGGTGGAATGTTTATATTAATAATGGTAATAACACTTTTAGTAGTATTTGGTCGAAGTCTTAGTTCATATATGCAAGGACAACATGATAAAGAAATAGTAAAACAAGTCACAGAATTTAATAACAAATTTGCCAATTACCAAGGTACAGAGCTTAGAGGAAATGAATTGATTTCTGTATTAAATAGAGTTATAGATTATAATGCACTAGAGGCTGGAGAGTATGGTTACGATCCAGTCCTTGTAGAAATAGATCTTGTTGATAGGAACGCGTTAGATAGTGTAATAAAATTTAATTCTAAAGATGAAAACTTTTTGTTTAAGAAGAATGTAAGTAAAATAAAAAATAGTAAAGATAGTGATGATGAGCTAAAAACAATATCACAAAAAGGTACAACAATTTTGAGTAAGTATTCCGATAAGGAAAAATATCCAGATAATTATATACCGAGATTAACAGATACAAAACTTCAAAAACTTTCTGCTGAAATATCTAATATAGCACAAGAAAAAGATAATTCATCTTGGCTAGATGGATATGACGGAGATAGAATAGCAGTTTATAATAGAACTAGAGCAAAAAAATTGACTAGCATATTAGGATACGAAGTATCAGCTGAAGGTAAGATAAAGGTTGATGGAATAGAAAAAGATATAATACCAGCAGTAAAAAATGCAACATGCGAGTATTATCAATACACTCAATTTAAAAGAATAATGTTCAAATGTACATCAATAGAATATAGTCAAGATACTGGACGAATAAATAAGATGAGTTTTGAAGTAAAAACTACAACAGATGGAAAAATTGTAACTAATTAAAGAAAGGAACCATATATGGAAAATGCAGTTAAAGCTATGTATATAGCCGCTGGAATATTAATAGGAATATTAATTTTAACATTAGGTGTTACGTTATTTGCCAGTTTGCAATCATATGTTGAATCTTCTCAAGATCAGATAAGATTTAATGATATAAATAGCTTTAATGCAAAGTTTACTGGTTATATAAATTCAGATGATGGTCATAGTCCTACATTTGACTTAGTAATTCAAGATGTAATTTCAGCTGCGAATTTAGCATATGAAAATAATGTACAACTTAATTATGATGCATATAGTGATGAAAATGACAAGGCTCAACCTAAACCAGGAAATTTATATGTAGCAGTATATTTGGATGGAAATAGGGTCGATGGAACAGATACAAAAGAAGTGTTATCTGCTAATACTGGAACCACTAGATATATTTGTTCAAGCACAGACATTAAATATAATGAAAATTCAGGAAGAGTATGTGAAGTATGGTTTAAAAAATTAGCGTAAAACTAAAAAAATAGTTGCAAAAAATGTTGAAAAATTGTATAATGGAGTTGTATAATGAAAAAAATATTTATAATTATAGCAATAATAGTTGTAATTATTGTGGGCCTAGGATTTTGGTACTTATCTTCAAAGACAAATTATAGTGTAATACAGGAAGAAAACAAAGAATATGAAGCATATAAAGACCAGAATGTTTATGGCTTGGATGTTGCAACAGTAATAAATAAAGCTGTAGATAGAAACACGAAAAATAAAATTGAAAAAGATGACAAAGGATATTTTATACAAAATGATAAAAATAGTATTGAAGTAGAAATACATATGATAGACAATGAGGAAACATACAAAATGGAAACAATCTTCAATGCTGGCACTGAGCAATTTGTTCAGTATTATGGAAGTGAAAATTTCAAATGTTCAAAAATAGAATATCACAAAAAAACAGGCAGAATAAAATATATTCTATTTGAACAACAATAAACAAGTTAATAGTGTTCGGCAAAGAATAATTAATATGTCGATATTTAAAATAAACAAAAGTAGAAAAGGGGGGAGATACTATGGAAAACGCAACAAAGGCTTTATTAATCGCAGCAGCAGTATTAGTAGCTATCTTAATCATTTCTTTAGGATTAGTAGTTTACAATATGGCAGCAGAATCAGTTAATAACAATTCAAGCTTATCTGCACAAGAAATTCAGGCATTTAATGATCAATTTACTCAATATGAAGGAGACAACGTAAGAGGAACAAGAGTTAATTCATTATTAAAAACAGCATTAAACAATAATATTACTCAACAACAAGAAGGCAATGAGGGTAAAATTGTAACCATTACAGCTTCAGCTGGTTGTACTGTTGCAATTAATTTATCAGAAAAAACAATGACAAAAGCAGACAGTTCTAAGATGTATAAAGTTGTAGTAAAATTAGATGGACCTGGTGGTTTAGTAAAAACTATTGAAATATCAGAAAATTCATAATAATTATTTATTAGAAAGGAGATATACTTATGGAGAACGCAGCAGACGCATTAAAAATCGCATTCGCGGTAATGGTATTTGTATTAGCGCTTTCTTTAAGTATATCTTGCTTATCTGAAGCGAATAGTGCAGTTCAAGCAGTTGCATTTATGCGTGACAGAGAAACAAATTATACTTATGTTACGCCATCTTCTGATTTAACAAGAATAGTAGGAGTAGAAACAGTAGTTACATCTATGTATAAAGCATATGAAGAAAATTTCCAAATTCGTTTTTATGACTCTAATAATAATCCACTTGTTTTGTATTATAGAACTGATAATAATGGAAATAGAATAAAAAAAGATAATGCAGATATACCAGTAACATATATTGATTTAAAAGACGAAAACTATGCTAATGCTGAAGAAGCAATTACACATTTAAATTTTTTATTGGGAAATTATAGGAATTATAATGATACTTATTATAATAAGAATGTTAATTTAAAAAAGTATAGTAATCAGATAATAAAAAATGATTATCCTGATGGACTTTACAACTTT